>Ga0307508_10000044_pt1 | contig 143750 bp, 103 predicted proteins | sample 9_EM_MG_FD_203089 | JGI IMG/M metagenome (GOLD analysis project Ga0307508, IMG submission 203089) | Populus trichocarpa ectomycorrhiza microbial communities from riparian zone in the Pacific Northwest, United States - 9_EM | ecosystem: Host-associated > Plants > Roots > Unclassified | place...
TCGTGCCTTCCTTCGCGTCGTAGGCCGCCACGATCCTCTCCCTCAGATCCACTGACAGCGTCTTCTTCATGCCCAAATCTTACCATGAACCCTAATTTGTGGCTATAGTTTTATTTGAAATGCTCTAATGGATTCACTTTGCTAGCCAACACACTGAAATCCTGAAGAGGTGCAAGCCGACTGACCCGCCTTCGCGCAAGACTACGTGGGGTAAGTCATCGTCATGGATTGGTTTCGAGGAGCGTGCTAAACAGGTAATTAACTAAAATTCAGTTCTTACATGAGGTAACTGAGATCACAGAGATCGAGCTCGTTGAAAAGTCTACGATCAGTAGACTCCTCAGTCCCTAAACCGGAGACGATTAGTCGGAGGGGTAATCCAAAGTTTCGCTGCCTTGTTTGAGCGAAACTATTAGCGGTTCAAACGCTTTGATTGTCGCGCCAGTTTGGCAGCGGCTCCTTTACCGCGTGTCATTCCAAAGGCTGATAACAGGCGCCGTGGGATTGTCGTGTTCGTAGGCGAGAATGCTGACCGATGCTGGGCTGAGCAACAACCGGCTGGCGTCTTCCAGCGGAGCACCCAGCCAGCGAACCGCCAGCACACGGCCGAAATGCCCATGTGAAAAAACTACGGCTTTCCCTTCCTTCGCGCGCAGTCGCTTGACGACCCGGTCGGCTCTGGCGGCAATCTCCACCGGCGATTCGCCGTTTGGACAGCCATCGCGGAAAATATTCCAGTCCGGTCGCGTCGCGTGAATCTCGCTCGAGCGGAGTCCCTCATAATCGCCATAGTTCCATTCCGCTACGTCCTGATCGATCGTGCATCGGCTGCCAAAGCCGGCGAGTTCGCAGGTTTTCCGCGCACGGATTCGCGGGCTCGTGATTACCTCGCTAAATCTGACGGGACGAAGTCGCTCGGCCAGCGAGCGGGCATCCGCTTCGCCCTTGGGCGTGAGCGGAATTTCGCTATGACTCGTGTGCTGGCCGGAAAGCGACCAGGCGGTTTCTCCGTGCCGGATGACGTAAAGATGCGTGAGCATGCGCGCGGACTCTATTTGTCCGCGCCCCACTTCCAATTCCGAATTTCCGGCAAATCTTCACCATAGGTCGAGATATAGGCTTTGTGAGCGTCGATCTGGTCCCGCACGAACTGCCGGGCATAACCAATTTGCGAAGCGAGCTGAGGCACGCGGGCGACGGCGTCACCGAAAAGATGAAAACGATCGAGATCGTTCATGACCACCATGTCGAACGGCGTGGTTGTGGTCCCTTCCTCTTTATACCCGCGCACATGAATATTGCGGTGATTGTTGCGGCGGTAGGTCAGCCGGTGAATCAGCCACGGATACCCGTGATAAGCAAAAACCACCGGCTTGTCCTTTGTGAACAACGCATCGAAGTCCTCGTCGCTCAACCCATGAGGGTGTTCGGTGTGTGGCTGGAGTTTCATCAAGTCGACGACGTTGATCACGCGGACCTTGAGTTTCGGAAAACGTTTTCGAAGCAGTTCGGTGGCGGCAAGAGTTTCGAGGGTGGGAACATCGCCCGCGCAGGCCATCACGATATCCGGCTCGCCGCCTTCGTCGTTGCTCGCCCACGTCCAGATGCCGATTCCCGCCGCGCAATGGCTGGTCGCTTCCGTGAGATTGAGCCATTGCGGTGACGGTTGTTTTCCCGCGACGACGACGTTCACGTAATTGCGGCTGCGCAAACAATGATCCGTCACGGATAACAATGTGTTCGCATCGGGCGGCAAATAAACGCGAACGACGCTGGCCTTTTTGTTCATCACATGGTCGATGAATCCGGGATCCTGGTGACTGAATCCGTTGTGATCCTGCCGCCACACATGTGACGACAGCAGAAAATTCAGCGACGCGATCGGTCGCCGCCACGGGATTTCGGCGGAAACTTTCAGCCACTTGGCGTGCTGATTGAACATGGAGTCGATGATGTGAATGAACGCTTCGTAACAGGAGAAAAACCCATGCCGTCCTGTCAGCAGATAACCTTCAAGCCAGCCCTCGCATTGGTGTTCGCTCAACATTTCCATGACGCGTCCGTCGGCGGCGACGTGATCGTCGCCCTCGATGATTTCCGCGGTCGAACAACGTTTCGTTACGGTAAACACCGCGTCCCACCGATTCGACGTCGTTTCATCCGGACTGAAGATCCGGAAATTTTCCGGGTTTTGCGAGATCACATCCCGGATGAACTGACCTTGAACGCGCGTCGCTTCGCCGTCGACCGCGCCCGGACGCGGGACTTTCACGGCATAGCTCCGAAAATCCGGCATGCGGAGGTCGCGCAGAAGAAGACCGCCGTTGGCGTGCGGATTTGCGCTCATCCGACGCGGCCCTTTCGGCGGGAGCGCGGCGAGTTCGTCGATCAAACGTCCCTGTTTCGTGAAAAGCTCCTCAGGGCGATAACTGCGCATCCATTCCTCCAGCAATTTGACGTGCCCTTGTTGCGCCATGTTTCCCATCGGCACCTGGTGCGAACGGAACGTTCCTTCCGTTTGTTTGCCATCGATCGATTTTGGACCGGTCCAGCCTTTCGGTGAACGCAGCACGATCATTGGCCAGCGCGGGCGCTCCTTGAAACCGTTCGTCCGGGCGTCGACTTGGACTCGTTTGATTTCGGCGATCACCGCATCGAGCGTTTCGGCCATGAGCTGATGCATCGCATCAGGGTCGCTTCCCTCCACATAATAGGGAGTGTAACCATAACCGCGAAACAGTGCGTCGAGTTCCTCGTGCGGAATGCGCGCGAGCACCGTGGGCCCGGCAATCTTGTAACCGTTTAAATGCAAAATCGGCAGCACCGCGCCATCGCGAACCGGATGAAGAAATTTATTCGAATGCCAGCTCGTGGCGAGCGGACCGGTCTCTGCTTCGCCATCGCCCACGACGCACGCGACGAGTAAATCGGGATTGTCGAAGGCGGCGCCATAGGCATGGGAAAGCGAATAACCGAGTTCACCTCCTTCGTGAATCGACCCGGGCGTTTCCGCGGCGACGTGGCTTGGAATGCCGCCGGGAAAGGAAAATTGTTTGAAGAGCCGTTTCATCCCCGCCTCGTCTTGAGAGATGTCAGGATAAACTTCGCTATACGTGCCTTCGAGATAAGCATTCGCCACAAGACCGGGGCCGCCGTGACCGGGCCCGGTGATATTGATCACGTTCAGATCGTGGTCATTGATGACGCGATTCAAGTGCGCATAGATAAAATTCAGACCCGGAGTTGTGCCCCAGTGGCCGAGCAAACGCGGTTTGATGTGCGCGAGTGTGAGCGGCTTTTTCAGCAGCGGGTTGTCGTACAAGTAAATCTGTCCGACCGACAGATAGTTGGCCGCTCGCCAGTAGGCATCGATCTGATGCAACAACTCAGGCGAAAGCGGTTCGGCGGTGGGTTTCATAACGAAAGAGTTTCAAATTGAGAGGCAGATTCCTGTTTCAAAATAGCGATGGCCGAGCGGGCGATGACGGTTTCTTCGTCGGTGCGCATCACCCGAACCCTCACGCGACTGTCGCCGGTGGAAATCACGGAGGAATTTTTTTCGTTTTGCGTTCGATCAAAACACAGGCCGAGGAACTCGAGCCCTTCGCAAATGCGCTGGCGAATTTCCGGACAATTTTCCCCGATACCGCCGGCAAATACCAGCGTGTCCACGCCACCCAGAACGGCGGCATACGCGCCCATGCGCTTCCTCGCTTCATAGCAAAAGAGCGCCACCGCATCCGCAGCGCGGGTGTCCGATTTTTCGCGGTCCAGCAACACGCGCATGTCGGCGCTGATTTGCGAGACGCCGAGCAGACCGGATTCGTGATTGATCAGGTGATTAAACTGATCGGGCGTCATTTTTTCCGTTCGAGACAGATACGCGCCTAAACCGGGATCGAGATCCCCTGCGCGCGAACTCATCACCAGACCCGATGCCGGCGTGAAACTCATGCTGGTGTCGACACATTGGCCGTCGCGCACTGCCGCCATGCTCGCGCCATTGCCGAGGTGGGCGAGGATCAGACGTCCGTTTTTCGCCACGGGATCGCCTGACCGATGGAGTTCTTCCACGAGGAATTGATACGACAATCCGTGAAACCCGTAGCGCCGCACACCTGCCTCGAAATAGCGGCGTGGCAGCGGCAGCAGTTGCGCAATCCGCGGCAGATGGTGGTGAAAGGCGGTGTCGAAACACACGATTTGAGGCACGCGCGGGGCGCGTTTTTGAAACGCCTCGATCAATTCGATTTCGGCGGGAAGATGATCGGGATCGAGCGGACTGAGTTGCCGAAGTTCAGCCAATAAATTTTCCGTCACCACCTCGGGAGAGCTGAACCGTGGGCCACCATGCACCACCCGATGGCCGACGCCCGCGAGTGTTTCCGGGTCAGCCCAGAAAAAAAGCGCTTTCAGGATCGCGTCGAGACTCGCGCTCAACCGACTGGCATCGACGGGACTCGTGGACTCCTCTTTCGTCGAAAACACTTTCAGGTGGAGTGTGGCCTGCGCTTTGCCGATGCCGTCCAACTTGCCTCGCGCGATCTCGCTCCAGTCCTCGTTGAGATGAAACAGTGCAAACTTAAGACTCGACGAGCCTGCGTTCAGTGTGAGCACAGAACTGCTGGCACGCGGAGTCATGTTTTTCTTATTGGAGACGCCCTATGGCGTTGCGTGGGACTGATTGCCTCGCGACCGCCGCGCCATTTTCCCGTGCAACCTCTGAAAGTGCGCGCTGGCCGTCTTTTACTTTTTCGGCGTTTCCCCGCCACGCCTTCAGCGCTGGCGCTTGTAACGCGCGGCCATAGGAAAAACTTAATTTCCAGGGCAGACCGCCGGTGCGACAAAGAGCTTCCAAACGGACGGTTGCCTGCCGGCTGCTTTGTCCTCCGGAAAGGAACACGATTCCAGGCACGGCCGCGGGAACGGTGCGACGAAAACAGCGCAAGGTCGCGGTGGCGATTTCAGCAGTGGAGGCCTGCTCGTCGGCTTCTTTTCCGGAAAGCACCATGCCGGTCTTAAGCAGAATATTTTCCAACTCGACCCGCTGCTCAAACAATGCGGCGAACACGTGGTGAAGGACTTCGGTGGTCACCTCCTCGCAACGTTCCAAACTGTGCCGGCCATCCATCAGAACTTCCGGTTCGACGATCGGCACCAACCCCGCTTCCTGGCTGAGCGCCGCAAAGCAGGCGAGGCTCCAGCTATTGGTTTCGATTGCCCGCGGAGAAGGTTGCCGCGGACCGATGGAAATCACCGCCCTCCACTTGGTGAAGCGCGCGCCCAGATTCCGATACTCGATGAGGCGTTCGCGCAGGCCATCGAGACCTTGAGTAACTTTTTCGGTCGAGGATCCGGCAAGTGAAGTCGTGCCGGCGTCCACTTTGATGCCGGGAATAATGCCCTGCGCGGCGAGCAGCGCGACCATCGTCGGTCCGCGCGCTGTTTTCTGGCGCAGGGTTTCGTCGAAGAGAATGGCGCCACTAATGGAGCGCCCGAGTTGCGGCGTGGCAAAAAGCATTTCGCGATAGTCGCGCCGGGTCGTCTCCGTCGACGGGATGTGATATTCGTTGAAACGTTTTTCGATGGTCGGAAAACTTTCGTCGGCAGCCAGCAAACCCTTGCCCGGCGCGAGTAGCGATTGAACGGTTGAGGCGAGGGAAAGCGTTTTCATTCTTGATGGGTCCGATACTTCGAGGCTGGTCCGTTAGCTGTAGAAGCGGCGTTACGCCGCGATTCGAACGTGGCAACGCGCACGAATCGCAGGACGTTTTATCGCGATCAAGGTTGCCCGACCTTGTTCGCGTGATGTCGCGCGATCTTATTTTCTTCGGTTCCTTCGATATCCGCCTGGGTAAGCGACACGAAAACCTTGGATTCCTCGTAGCTGATGCGCTCGATTTTCTTGCTGGAGATCCGCACGTCCTTGCCCACGAACCAGTGGGTTTCCACGACCAAATCGTGAATTGTCCACTGGCGATCATCGACGAAAAATCCCGTAACTTGACCAATCGTGCCGTCGAGCGCCTGGATGTGATAACCGTTCACCGAGTGAGTGCTGCGAAGATGTTTGTCGTCGCGGTGTTGTTGCTGGGGATGCGGTTCAACCATGGGAGGTGGCAACGCCACCGGGAAGCCGCCCAGTCCCCATACATCGGTTCCTTCCCAATAGGCGGGCCAGCCATAATAACGGTAAAATTCGATTTCGTATTGCCGTGAAACCGGCCGATGAGCTTCAGGCGAGGGGCTGTCCTCAATTTGTTTTTTCTTTAGGTTCACCGACAGGGTCTTCCGGGTGTCGTCCCACTTTCCGAACGAATGAGGCGACAACAGAACCTGACGGCCAGAGAGCCACGAGCCAGTGTCTACGACCAAGTAACGGACCACCCATGTCTGGTCGTCGAAGTAGAAGTCCTTGATGTGACCGATGTCACCATCCAAGGCGCCCAGTTTGTGTCCGTAGAGTTGTTTGATGTTTCGGAGCATAGCGGCAAGAGAGTGTAGTTCATTTTGTTAGACTCCCTCCGCGCTGTTCGGGTCCGCCTTTTTTTTGGGGAGGGCGGCCTGTTCTGATGCTCGAGCGTTTTCTAAAAACTGTTGCCATGTACCGAACGGTTCAAATGCCTCGCAGTACGGGCCGCCGCCCGCAGCCGACATGGACGAGGTAGGGCGGATTATCCCTAATCCGCCGTGGAATGCGCGAGTGCTCTCTCGCGACCGGTGATCCTGACGGCGATTAGGGATAATCCGCCCTACCGACGGAAACACCTACCTTCGTTCCGGCCGAGGCTTTCGACGCGAGAAAGGCGTAAAGCTGCCCGGCAAACTTTGGACCAAAACCGGGGACGGCGGAAATATCTGCGATCGACGCAGCCCGGAGTTTGTCGAGTGAGCCAAAATGTCCGAGCAACGCCGCGCGGCGCACCGGGCCCATACCGCCGAAATCGTCGAGCACGCTTTCCTTGATTTTCCGAGAACGGAGGTCGGCGTTGTAGGTGTTGGCGAAGCGATGCGCCTCGTCCCGCAACCGTTGCAGAAGATTTAACGCCGGGTGATTGAGTGGCAGATTGAGCGGCGGCCGTTCGTCCGGAAAAATGATCGTCTCCATTTTTTTCGCGAGGCCGATCATCGGTGGAGGCGTGCAGCCGATCGCCACAAATGCCTTCAGCGCCGCGGCGATCTGGCCGCGTCCGCCGTCGATCACCACGAGATCGGGAAAAGGTTTTTGTTCTTCATTCAACCGTCGGTAGCGACGGCCCACCACTTCTTCCATGGCGCGGAAGTCGTCATTACCGACGAAACTCTTGATCGAAAAACGACGGTAATTGTTTTTGTCCGGCCGGCCGTTGGTGAAGTGCACCATCGAGGCGACGACGAACGTGCCCGAGATATGCGAAATATCGAAACACTCGAGATTCACGGGAAGCGTGGGAAGATTCAGCGCTGTCTGCAGAGCCGCCAGCGCAGTCTGGTCCGGCTGTAACTGCACCACCTCCCGGCTGAACTTGCGCGTGGGCGACAGCGTGCGTTCGAGTGCGAGCACGACGTCGCGCAATTCGGCGGCTTTTTCGAACTCCTGCTTGCCAGCGCGGATCATCATCTCCGTGCGAAGCGAGGCGAGCCACTCACGACTTTTTCCATCGAGAAATTCCGCCGCCTGCGTGACGCGTTCGCGATACTCGGCGGTCGTTACGGTGTTGGGCCAGCCGTAGAGTTCCGAGCGTACGTCATCGTAGAGTCGCCACGTGTCATCGGAAATTTTCTTTGGCGATGCATCACCTAGCAGAACCCCGAACTTCGATCGCATCGTCGCGAGCGTTTTACGCAACAAGGCTGAGTGCGCGAAAGGGCCGAAATAGCGCGAACGTGCGTCTTTTTTAAACCGTGTAAGCACAAAGCGCGGAAGTTCGACCTCCAGGTCGAGGCGCACCAGCAAGAAGCGCTTGTCGTCGGTAAAGTCGGTATTGTACTTCGGCCGCCACTGCTTGATCAGCTTTCCTTCTAATAGCAGCGCCTCGGTTTCGGACTTAACTTCCAGAATTTCCAGATCCGCGATCATCTCGATCAGCGTCCGAATCTTCGGCTGACTGCGTAGCGCGCGATCACGGCCCGCTTGAAAGTACGAAGATACGCGTTTTTTAAGACTCTTGGCCTTGCCGACATAGATGATGCGGCCGAGACGATCCTTCATCAAATAAACGCCAGGACCGTCCGGCAGTGCGCGGACTTTTTCCTTGATGGAATCTGAGTAGCGGGGATCTGGCATGACCGAAAGTTAAGGTCCGAATCGGTGATGGCAAACGGACCACTTGCTGGATTGTCCACTTGGGACCGGGTCGCAACCACAGAAAGCGCGTCATGTGCTCCAGCCGGCTGGCATTTTCAAAAAAACCGGGTAGGTTTCGTTGTCACACACGCATCGCATGGCTAAAACCGAATCGTCAAAATCTCGCGGCACTCCGCCCCGCTACGAATTGCTCACCTTGGGCGACGAGCTGCTGTTAGGTCTGACGGCGAACGGCCACCTTACGTGGATTGGTGCGGAGCTGGGGCGGCGCGGTGTGCTGCTGGCCCGCAATGTCACGATTACCGATGAAGCGTCGGCCATCGACGAACAGTTTCGCGAGAGCTGGGCGAAATCGGACGTAATCATCACCACCGGCGGGCTCGGCCCCACGTGCGATGATCGCACCCGCGAAGTGCTCGCGGATGCGCTTGGACAGAAACTTATTTTCGATCCCGCGATCGAACAGGCGATCACCGAGCGATTCGCGCGTTTCAACCGGAAGCCGACGGCAAATAATTTAAAGCAGGCTTATAAATTCGAGCGGAGTGAAATCCTCCCCAATGCCAACGGCACGGCGCCTGGTCTCTGGGTGCAGCAGGACGGAAAAGTACTGATCATGTTGCCTGGACCGCCCAACGAATTGCGTCCCATGTTCAAGGAACAGGTGATCCCGCGTCTGGCCGCACTCGGTCTGCTTTCCGAGAGCGAAGCGTACATCCAGATTCGCACGGCCGGGGTCGGCGAATCGGCGCTCGAGACGAAATTTCAGCCTTTGTTTGATCGCTATCCCGAGCTCGGTATCGCGTTTTGTGCGCATCTCGGTCAGGTTGATTGTCGCATCAGTTCGCCGGACGGGCGCTACTCGATGGAGGTGTTGCGCTCGCTGGCAAATGAGTGCGCGGCGGTGCTCGATGAGGATTTTGTGTGTTTCGGCCATAACACGATGGTGAAAGTAGTCGCGGACGAGATTCGGGCTCAAGGTCGCACGCTGGCGGTGGCGGAATCGTGCACGGGTGGTTTGCTGGCGAATTCGTTTACCGATGTGTGTGGTGCTTCGAAATTTTTCCAGGGCGGGATCGTTTCCTATAGCAACGATTCCAAGATGCTCCTGCTCGACTGTCCCGAATGTTTACTCTCCCAACACGGAGCCGTGAGCGCTGAGTGCGCGGTGGCGATGGCGTGTGGCGTCGCGGAACAGCTCGGAGCGGATTTTGGCGTGGCGATCACCGGCTTTGCAGGACCGACGGGCGGCGTCGGGGAAAATCCGGTGGGCACAATATTTATTGGTATGCACGCCCCCGGCGGCGACTGGTCCAAAAAACTCACTTATCCCGGCCCGCGTTGCGCCGTGAAAGAGCGGGCCGTGACGGCCGCCATCGACTGGCTTCGCCGCGAAGTAGTAAAAGAATCCCGCCGAGCGTCGGTACCGCTGGCGAATTGAAGGAGGTCTTTGGTCGCCGCGGTAGGGGCTGTTGCCCCCAACGGCCCGGGGCTGGCACGTGCGAATAACAACCCCAGCCAGTCGTGACGAACTCGGAACCCGGAAACCAGAAGGTGTCTCGCGAAGGATGCGAAGCCGAATAAGGTTCGGACCAGATTTCCTTCTCACCTTTAGAATCCTTCGCGAGACACCAATCTGGTATAGTTTATTTTCTGTGAGATAAGTACCGGAAGCTGCTCCAGCCGGAATCTTGATCGCTTAGGTAGGGGCCGTTGCCCCCAACGGCCCGGGGCTGGCACGTGCGATCAACAGTCCCAGCCGTTCGTGACGAAATCAGAACCCGGAAACCAGAAGGTGTCTCGCGAAGGATGCGAAGCTGAATAAAGTTTGGACCAGATTTCCTTCGCACCCTTAGAATCCTTCGCGAGACACCAATCTGGTATTTGTAATTTGTCCCGAATAATTTTCGTGCGCTTTCGGGGATTTCGTGGGCAAATTCGGGTTCATGCCTGTAGCCACCAAAAATTTCGTGTTCGTTTGCGGTGCTGACGACTTCATCGTCAATCGCGAGGGCAAGGAGCGTTTCGACGTGTTGGTGAAGGAAGCGCAGGCCGATGATTTTTCACGGGAAGTCGTCAGTGGATTCGCGGCGAATGTCGACGAGGTTGAAACTGCCGTGAACCGTTTCCGTGACGCCGTACAAACCGTCCCGATGTTTGGTGGCAAACGCGTGGTGTGGTTGAAGGACGTGAATTTTCTCGCCGATACCGTGACTGGACGTGCGGAAGGAACTTTGAAACAGGTGGCTGCGCTGCAAGAGCTCCTGGAAAAAGCCAATCCAGAGGAGGCGGTGATTGTGATCACGGCCGCTCCCGTCGATCGACGCCGGTCGTTCCCGAAGTGGTGCGAGGCGAATTCGGATTTTACGCTCGCCGGTGGCGATGGTGAGTCCGCTGGCGAAGGGCTGGCGATGGTCGCGATCGCCGAAGCGAAAGGATTTAATGCTACCTTTGGGATCAACGCACTGGAGTTGTTGTTGCAGAAAGTCGGGGCGAACACGCGCCTGCTCACCGAGGAGACACGCAAGCTCGCAACCTATGCGGGCGAAGGCGGCGTGATCGAAGAGGCGCAGGTCGAGGAATTGACGCCTAATTTTGCCGAGGGGGATTTTTTCGCCGCGGCGGAACGGTTTTTCGCCGGAGATTTGCCCGGCACGCTGGTCGAATTGCAGCGGCATTTCTTTGCGGGCGGCGACGCGCGGCCGATCATCAGTGCGCTGCAGAATCGCAATCGGATTTTGCTGCAGGTGCGGGTGCTGATCGATGCGGGTGACCTGCGTGCGCCGGGACCTTATGGTTTCGACAAAGCCGCGTGGGCGAAAGCGCAGTCGGCCTACACCGAGCATTTCGGCGGCGACGCGGAGAAGAGCGCCTACAATATTTTCACGCAAAACCAGTGGTACGTCGGAAAGCTCGTCGGCTCGGCGAAACTGCCTCCGTTACGCCGCCTGATCGACAATCAGCAGGACTTCGTGAAAGCTTTCGAAGAAATTATCCGCCGACCGAATGAGCAGGAAGTCGTGTTGAGAGATATGGCAGTGCGGTGTTTGACGTGAATGGAATCGTAGAGTGACAGCGATTATTACAGCACGTTTGGCATTATTATTGGGGGAATCTTTTGGGGCCGAAGTAATGCGCCTGCAAGTGGAGCAGGTTCCCTTCGCCGTCTTTCCTGCGAAACACCCAGACGTCGGCGATATCGAACTTTACGATGACGGAGACGAACTAACGGTCGTGTTAGGACATTTTACGCACAGGCACTTTGGAAGTTACGACGAAGGTATCTCAGATATTGAGAGAGCCGGTTTAATTGCCAAGGAGTGTGTGGATTTCTTAAGGGAAATATTCGCCGACCAGGTGGTATTCTTTGGCAGTCATGCAGGCGGGGGCGGCAGCGGTCGTCGGGGCGAGCCCCGCAGTTTTATATCTCAGAGGCTATTTGGACGGAAAACATTTGTTTGGTCCGGTCCCCTTGAACCTGAACCGCCAGCAGATATTTAGATTCGTAGTCCCCGCATAAATCGCTTCAGCGATTGATTCACTTAATCCCGCCAAACACCCCTTGATGTTCGCTGCGCCAGAAGCAGTCGGGTTCAGAGAATCCGGCATCGGAGAGGAGCTTCATTTCGACGGAGAGTGGCGTGTAGCAGTCTTCGCCCGCCCACGTCGCGAAGTGTTGGCGCGCCTCGGCGTCGGTGAAGCCGTGGGTTTGTTGGAATTGAGACCACACGCCGAAGTAGTGCGCGCGCGGTCCCGGGCGGGAATCCATTAACGTGTCGGCGTTGGCGAAAATACCACCGGGGCGTAGGCCGGTGAAGATGTTGCGGTAAATTTGCCCTTTGATCGCCATGTCCTTGACGTGATGCAGCGCGATACAGGCGACCACGGCATCGCACGCGGGGAGGGGCGTCGCGAAGGATTTTTCGATCAGCTCGACGCGGTCGCCAAACGGCGCGCAACGTTCCCGGGCAAACGCCAGCATCGCGGGATCGGTATCCCAGATTTGCACGCGAGTTTTTGGAAAACGTTCCGCGATGGCGGCCGCAAGGGCGCCGGTGCCGCCGCCGAGATCCAACACCAGGCCGCCATCGCTTGGCAGACAGCGTTCAAGCAGTTTTAAATGTTCAACGCGCATCTCATCGTAGGCGTAGACCAAAGTCCGGATGCGGCGGTCGTATTCCGCGATTTTTAGTTTGAGGTGTCCTTCCACGGAATGAGCCATACCCGAAACTAAAACGAGTCCTCCCGGATTTCAATGCGCGGCTCGTAACCGGTCGGATTCCTTCGCATCCTTTGCGAGACATTCTCTCCGGATGGTGTCTCGCGAAGGATGGGAAGGGTGCAAAGGTAAACTCCGGCATCCGATCTGTGGGACATTGGTAAAATGATCCCGTCTAGGAGGGCCGATGCAAAAACCTGTCATCCGATATACCTGACACGGTTTTCCATTGGCAACGTCGCGGGCCGGGGCTTACGGTTTTGCTCTTGTGACGACTTCTGCCCCTTCCGCCGAAACCATTCCCAACGTGCTCGCCGAGCGTTATGCATCGGTGGCGATGAAAGACCTCTGGTCGGCGCATGGGCGCATTTTGTTGGAGCGCGATTTTTGGATCGCCGTCATGAAGGCGCAGAAGGATCTCGGTGTCGCGATCCCGTCCGAGGCGATCAAGGATTACGAACGCGTGCGTGCTGACGTGAACGTCGAGCGCATCAAGGAACGCGAACGCGTGACGCTTCACGATGTGAAGGCGCGGCTCGAAGAATTTTCGGAACTGGCCAAGCGCCAGTTCATTCACCTCGGGCTGACCAGCCGCGATTTGACGGAAAATGTCGAGCAGCTGCAGGTCGTGCGCTCGTTGCAGTTGGTGCAATTCAAGGTGGTCGCTGCGTTGCTGGCGATCGGCCGGCAAGCGGCAACTCATCGTGACCTGATGATCACAGGTCGGACGCACAATGTCCCGGCTCAACCCACGACTTTCGGCAAACGGCTCGCCATGTTTGGCCAGGAACTCTTGATTGCGCACACGCGACTGGCCGAGCTGATCGCCCGTTATCCCGTACGCGGAGTGAAAGGGGCGGTTGGTACACAACTCGACCAACTCACATTGCTCGGCGGCGATGCAGCGAAGGTGGACCAGCTGGAAGCACGCATCGTGAAACATCTTGGTTTCAAAGCATCGCTGGATGCAGTGGGGCAGGTTTATCCGCGTAGTTTGGATTTCGACGTGGTGAGTGCTTTGCACCAAGTGGGTGCCGCCGGTTCCAGCATGGCGATCACGCTGCGGCTGATGGCGGGCGCGGGCCTGCTGACCGAAGGATTTCAGGAAGGGCAGGTGGGATCTTCGGCGATGCCACACAAGGTGAACGCGCGGAATTGCGAGCGCATCTGCGGCTTTTCGACAATTTTGTCCGGCTACGTTACCATGACGGCGGCACTGGCCGGACATCAGTGGAACGAAGGCGATGTATCGTGCTCGGTGGTGCGACGCGTGGCGTTGCCCGACGCATTTTTCGCCATCGATGGGCTGCTCGAAACATTTCTGACCGTGTTGAAGCAGATGGAAGTTTTCCCGGCGGCGATTTCGGCGGAAAACGAACGCAACCTGCCGTTTCTGGCGACGACGACGATCCTGATGGAAGCAGTAAAAGGCGGCGCGGGCCGCGAAACGGCACATGAAGCCATCAAAGAACACGCACTCGCTGCTGCAAAAGCACTGCGTTCCGGAGGTAATGCCGATTTGCTCAGCCGTCTGGCGGGCGATAAACGCGTGGGTATCGGCAAAAAGAAATTGCAGGACATTCTTGCTCAAAATGAGCGATTTGTGGGAGCTGCGCCGCACCAAGTGGACGCGTTTGTGGCCTCAGTTTCGCCGATCGGAAAGAAATTCAAGGGAGCTGCGGAGTATCGTCCGGGCAAGCTGTTGTAATTGTAAGGCAGCTGGGAAAGCGGGGCTGATTATGTAGCCCGCGCCGGGAGGCGCGGGACCCTGCGCTCCCGCGCAGGGCTACTTAGACCAGCGCAAGCACGGCGGGTTAAGGATAACCCGCCCTACCAATGATGTCGGGTATCGTTGCGCGCCCGGGAAATTTAGGGAGATTTGGTTTGCCAGCGCTTGGTGGCTGGCCTTTTTTGACCCTTCCTTTTGTTTCTTTAACAGCCTTAACCACATCACACCATGGCAGAACTAGTCGGAAACTGTCTGATCGGCCAATCTGGCGGCCCCACCGCCGTCATCAACGCGAGTGTCGCTGGCGTTGTCGCCGAAGCTCTCAACCATTCTTCCATCGAGGAAGTCTATGGCTCGCTCTATGGCGTGCTGGGTCTCCTGAACGAGGATTTTGTCGATCTCGCGGCTGAATCGCAGCAAGCAATCCGCGGTCTCCGCTCGACGCCCGGCGCCGCCCTCGGCACCTGCCGCACGAAACTCAAGAAGTCCCAGGATTTCGATCGCGTGCTCGCTGTTTTCAAGGCGCACAACATCCGTTATTATTTTCATATCGGCGACGCCGACTCCCAGGAAGCTGCGGCAAAAATCAGCGAAACAGCCAAGGCTCAGGGTTACGATCTGCGCGTGATTGGTATTCCGAAGACGATCGAAAACGATCTCCCCGCGACGGACCATTGCCCGGGTTATGGCAGCGCGATCAAGTACATCGGCGCCACGGTGAAAGAGCTCTCGCTCGATGCCGATTCGATGGGACAGGGCGATCTCGTTACGATCATTGAAGTCATGGGTCGCAACAGCGGCTGGCTCGCTGCCGGCGCATCGCTCGCAAAACGTCGCGATCACCCGAACGATCCGCCGCATTTGGTTTACCTTCCCGAAGTGCCGTTCACGAACGAGAAGTTTGTGGAAGACGTGCGTCGCGTGCTGAAGCGCGAGAAACATTGCGTCGTCGTTGCAGGCGAAGGCCTCGTCGACAAAGACGGCAACTACGTTTCCGTCGAAAACGGCACGAACGAAGCGCAATTGGGCGGCATTGGTGAATATTTGAAGGACCTGGTCGAAGGCCAGATCGGCTCAAAAGCCCGCGTCGCCCGCCTCGGCATCACGCAGCGTGCAGCCGCTCATCTTTCGTCCAAGACGGATTCGGACGAGGCGTTCCTCGTCGGCCAGGCTGCGGTTAAAGCCGCGGTTAACGGTGAGTCCGACAAGCTCGTTACGCTCGTTCGCGGCGATGGCGACAACTACACTTGCGAAACCGGTCTCTCCTCGCTCAGTGACGTGATCGGTAACCTCAAGAAACTGCCACGCGAGTGGATCAACGAAGACGGCGTCAGCTTGAACTTCCAGTTCTTCCGCTATGCGACTCCTTTGATTCAAGGCGAAGTGACGGTGCCCTATGATAACGGGCTTCCATCATATGTTCGCCTCAGCAAGGAAGGCGTCGATAAGACCCTCCCAGGTTACGAAGCCTGAGTTGGCCAAAAAATTTGAAGCAAAGAGCCGGTCATTCGACCGGCTCTTTTTTTTGGGGAGACGCGACCGCAGACGAAACCGCGAAGCGTGGTGGCCCACGCATCTTTGGGGGTGTAGGCAGGTCAGCAATTGCTCACGAGCCGGAGACCGAGTCGCGGTGAGTCGAATGGAAAGGATCTCCTCGTTTAGGCGTGAGCCAAGGTAGCTACTTGGGATTTACAACGACACACTTGGCCCGCCGACGTCCATCTATGCGGCTGACAACGCAATCGCAGCTCCAGGATTCTCGCGATGGGGTTCGAGCAGGGCGCACTTATCCACTGCAGCAGTCGGACGGCGATCAATGACTGACTGATCAAATCCGTTGGTCTTCAATGAGACCAAAAAGGAAGTTAAGGTTTCTCATCTATAGGACAAAGGTTCTCATTAACGGCGTAAGCCGCATCAGGTAACGTTAACCCCTTTCGGATTGATCATCCGATCCTTTAAACCCTCGTCATGTCCTTCCCTAAAAATTTCGTCTGGGGCGCTGCCGCCGCAGCCTATCAAATTGAGGGGGCGTGGAACGTCGATGGACGTGGACCCTCTGTGTGGGATGTGTTTTCCCAGGAACAGGGCAAGGTTTTCGAGAACCATACGGGCAACGAGGCCTGCGATCACTATCACCGCTGGCGTGAAGACGTGGCGCTCATGCAGGAGCTCGGCATTAAGAACTATCGCATGTCAGTCGCGTGGCCGCGCATTCAGCCAACTGGCGTGGGTAAACCTAATCCCAAGGGGCTTGCTTTTTACGACAAGCTGATCGACGGACTACTCGCTGCCGGCATCACGCCTTGGGTGACACTTTTCCACTGGGATCTGCCGCACGCGCTCCAACAACGTGGGGGTTTCGTTAATCGTGACATCGTCGAATGGTTCGGTGATTACGCTACGATCGTCGCCGACAAGCTGGGTGACCGCGTGAAAAATTGGATGACGTTTAATGAGCCGCCCGTGGTGCTCGGGCTTGGTTATCACGAAGGCCGTTTCGCGCCCGGTTTGAAGTTGCCGTTCGCGGATTGTTTGCTCGGTGCTCACCACCTGCTCATGGCCCATGGTCGCGGCGTGCAGGCGTTGCGCGCGGGTTGCAAAGGGCCGGTGAAAATTTCGATCGCGCACACGAGCCGGGAACGCATTCCCGCGACCGAAAGCAAACGAGATATTGAAGCAGCGCGACGGGACTATTTCGCCAGCACAGAAAAGAACATGTGGAATCTTTCGTGGTGGTCGGACCCCGTCATGCTGGGGAAATATCCTGAAGAGGGCGTGAAAGCGTTTGGCGCCGACATGCCGAAGGTCACGGCGGCGGACATGAAGTTGATTTCCCAGAAAATCGATTTTCTCGCGTACAATTGTTATTCCGGCTGGAAGGTGCGCGCCGATGCCAAGGGCAGGCCTGAGAAGGTGCCTGGTGGTTGGGGCGTCGGGAATCCGCGCGGTACGCTGTCGTGGTTGGAAATCGCGCCCGATGCCCCTTATTGGGCGGCACGATTCCAGACCGAGCGCTACAAACTTCCGCTGGTGTTTTCCGAAAACGGTTACTGCAACACCGACTTTGTGCATCTCGACGGCCGGGTGCACGATCCGCAACGCATCGACTTCATCGCCCGCTATCTTCGGGCAATCGGCCGTGCAGTCGACGAAGGCGTGCCGGTGGCAGGCTACTTCTACTGGTCGATCATGGACAACTTTGAGTGGGCCGAGGGTTACAAGGATCGTTTCGGCCTGGTTCATGTCGATTACCAAACTCAAAAACGCACGCCGAAGGACTCGGCGTATTGGTATCGTGAAGTGATTCGCTCCGGCGGAACCAATTTATAAACCCCGCAGTTTTTACCCCATGAAAAAAATCCCCCCGCTTGTTTGCTCAATCACCTTGGGCCTCGGCCTGGTCGGCGCAGCTTTCGCTCAAAAATTTGACGGACTCGCGCAGACGCCACCCATGGGGTGGAACAGCTGGAATACCTTTGCTTCCAATATTAACGAAACGCTGATCAAGGAAACGGCCGATGCGATGATCGCGAATGGCATGCGTGATGCCGGGTATATCTACATCGTAGTCGACGATTGCTGGGAAAGCATGGAGCGGGACGCGAATGGCGACAATGTGCCCGATCCGAAAAAATTCCCGAGTGGCATGAAAGCGCTCGGCGATTACCTGCATTCGAAAGGTTTCAAGTTCGGCATTCACAGCTGTGCGGGCACCAAGACATGCGCAGGTTTTCCCGGCGGTCGCGGTCACGAATACCAGGATGCGCGTGCCTATGCTTCATGGGGCATTGATTTTCTGAAATACGACTGGTGCGAACACGGCACCGCCGATGCGCGCGAAACCTACAAAACGATGCGCGATGCGATCCACACGGCCGGCCGGCCGATGGTGTTCAGCTTGTGCGAATGGGGCCAAAACAAACCATGGGAGTGGGCTGGCGATGTCGGCCACATGTGGCGCACGACCGGTGATATTTATGATTCCTACGACGGCCGCAAAGGGTGGGAGATGGGCTGGAAGCGGATTCTGGATCTGCAGTACACGTTGGTTGACGGCAACGGTCCTGAACAGATCGGACGATATGCCGGCCCCGGCCACTGGAACGACCCCGACATGCTGGAAGTCGGCAACGAAGGTCTAACCTTCGCAGAATCGCGCGCGCACTTCAGTTTCTGGTGCATGCTTGCCGCACCGTTGATCGCAGGTAACGACGTGCGAAACATGAAGCCTGAAATTCGGGATCTCCTCATCAACAAGGACGTTCTCGCGATCGATCAGGATGCACTTGGCAAACAGGGCTATCGCGCGCTCGCTGATCCTGGCAAAAATATCGAAATTTGGGTCAAGGAACTCAGTAAAGGCGAATGGGCCGTTTGTGCGCTCAATACCAATTCTGCAGCCACAGACATCACTGTTGAATGGGACCGCCTTTGGACGATTCAGGGTAAGTTCAACGTCCATGACGTCTGGGCAAAAAAATCGGCCGGCGATAACACCAAGCCCTATAAGGCCCATGTGGATTCGCATGATGTCCTGCTGTTTCGTCTGACGCCGCAGAAATAATCGCGCCTGCGGTTTTCCTTTCAGCATTAATGAAACTTTCGATCGTCGGGCCCGCTCTTCCCAACATCCCCTGGCAGCCGCGGCCGGTGGGTAACGAAGACATGATATGGCGTTACGACGCCAATCCGGTCATCGGGCGTCGTCCGCTTCCTCGCGTCACGGGCATTTATAACAGTGCAGTCGTTCCGTGGCAGGGCGGATTCATTGGTGTGTTCCGCACGGAAGGTATGGATCGCGTGCCGCACCTGCACGTCGGTCGCAGCCCGGATGGTTTCAAGTTCACGTTCGAGCCGAAGCCGATCGACCTTAAATGCGAAGATCCGGAAGTCCGGAAATTCGAGTACGCTTATGATCCGCGCGTCACCCTGATCGATGGCGTTCACTACATCACGTGGTGCAATGGATATCACGGTCCGACCATCGGTATCGCGAAGACGACCGACTTCGTGAATTTTGAGCAGCTCGAAAACGCGTTTCTTCCGTACAATCGCAACGGCGTTCTCTTTCCGCGCAAGATCGACGGCAAATTCGTGATGTTGAGCCGTCCTTCGGACACCGGGCACACGCCGTTCGGTGACATCTTTATCAGCGAATCGCCCGATCTGGTTTATTGGGGCAAACACCGCCATGTCATGGGTCGTGGCTGGCCGTGGTTTCAGGGAACGAAAATCGGCGCCGGTCCGTCGCCGATTGAAACGAGCGAAGGCTGGCTGCTATTTTATCATGCAGTCACGCAAACCTGTAACGGCTTTGTGTATTCTGTGAGCGCGGTGCTGCTCGATCTCGAGCAGCCTTGGAAAGTAATCGCGCGCTGCAAAGAAGCCCTGCTTTGCCCTGAAGCACCCTATGAACTCACGGGTTTCGTGCCGGGAGTTTGTTTCCCGGTCGGTTGTTTGTGCGATTCGGCGACGGGCCGTATTGCCATTTACTACGGTGCGGCCGACACGTTCTCCGCCCTTTGTTTTTGCAATGCAGAGGAGATCGTGCAGTTCGTAAAAGCGAATCCCCTTTAACTCACGTTTCAGTTTTCGATCCAGCCATGTCCGTCTTACCCCTTACTCACGCCACCTGGACTTTCCGCGATTGCTCGGAGCAAACCTGGCTGCCGGCGGTGGTGCCAGGATGTGTTCACGCCGATTTGCGTCGCGCCGGAAAAATTCCCGATTTGTTTTGGGGCTCCAACGAGGCGGAGGTGCAGTGGATCGAGGAACGCGATTGGGAATATCGCGCCACATTTTCGGTGCCGGCGGAGCTACTCAGAGAGGAAAAGGTGGAGCTTGTGGCGGATGGCCTCGATACGGTTGCCACGGTCCGGCTCAACGGCCGCGTGATCGGGCGCACCGAAAACATGTTTATCGGCCATCGCTGGCAGATAAAAAATCTCCTGCGCGCGGAAAACAACGAACTCGTGATCCGTTTCGACAGCGCGATGGAGTACATCCGCACGCATCGGACAGGTCATCAACCAAACGAGTTCAATGATCCTGTGGGACGCAGCCAGGTGATTCGCAAAGAACAGTGCCAGTTCGGATGGGACTGGGGCCCGCGGTTCGTCACGGCCGGAATCTGGCGCGAGATTCAGCTCGATGCGTGGAGCGACAACCGCCTTGAAAGCGTGCACGTCACTCAGCAGCACGCCACTGACGGAAGCGTTACCTTGCGTTTGTCGCCCGAGCTCGCCCAGCGCGAAACCGGGATCTCATGTCATCATCGGTTGACGCTGAACAGCATCGTCGTGGCCGAAGGCACGGGAACCAAGATTCGCCTCGAACACCCCCAGTTGTGGTGGCCGCACGGGCAGGGCGCACAAACGTTGTACACGCTGGAAATTGAAATCCTGCACGCCGACGGCAGCAGTCTTGGACGATGGATGCGGCGAATTGGATTGCGCACGATTGCACTCGATCGTCACGCCGACGCTGGTGGTGAAACATTTCAGTTCGTCGTCAATGGCCGCCCGGTTTTCGCGAAAGGTGCGAATTGGATTCCCGCCCACAGTTTTGTCGCGGGGTTGACGCGCGAACAATACGCCCGCGATTTGCGCAGCGCGACGGATGCGAACATGAACATGGTCCGCGTGTGGGGCGGCGGTATTTACGAGAGCGAGGCGTTTTATGATTTGTGCGACGAATTCGGCCTGATGGTGTGGCAGGATTTCATGTTCGCCTGCGCGATCTACCCGGGCGATGCCGCGTTTCTTCAGAGCATTCAGACGGAGGCGGCGCAGCAAGTGAAACGTATCCGGCACCGCGCATGTTTGGCGCTCTGGTGCGGCAACAACGAAATCGAATTGTTGAACGGGGAGTTGTTGAAGCAGCCTGCGTTGCGCCGGAATTACGACGCGCTGTTTCACCGGCTGCTGCCGACGGTCGTCGCGCGGCACGACGGAATAACGGATTATTGGCCATCGTCACCTTACCGTACGGATGGTGACCAGAAACCTTCCGCCGGGGAAAAGCGGGGCGACACACATTATTGGGATGTCTGGCATGCGCGGAATCCGGTGAAGGATTATGAGAAATGGCGTTTTCGTTTTTGCTCTGAATTCGGGATGCAGAGCTACAGTTCGCCCGAGACGCAGGCCACTTTTTGTCCCCCCGATGACGGCAATGTGTTCGGCGCGTCGATGGAAAATCATCAAAAGAATCGTGGCGGGAATCAGGTTATTCTCGACTACGTGTCGCGGCGCTACCGGTTCCCGAAGTCACAGGACGACTTGATTTATCTTTCGCAGCTCAATCAAGCCTACTGTATGCAAGTCGGCGTCGAGCACTACCGCCGGCTGACGCCTCACTGCATGGGAGCGCTTTACTGGCAGCTGAATGATTGCTGGCCGGTGGCTTCGTGGAGTTCGATTGAGTTCACCGGACGGTGGCGGGCCCTGCACCATGTCGCACGACGGTTTTTCGCGCCGGCGCTGGTCAGCGCTCATGTGCCCGGTGACGAAACAACCATCATCGGCAACTATCGACGGTCGAGTGTGGGGGTGGTTCATTTGTACACGGTGTACGACAACCCGGTGGTCGCGCGCGGCAAATTGCGCTGGGACCTTTTTCATGTCGACGGACGCATTTTGCTGAGTGGAAGCAAGGCGGTGACTCTGCGTTATGGTGAAAGCGTGAACCAAAAAACGCTCGATCTCGCCAAGCACCTGGCGAAACATACGCGGGATCGCTTGTATCTCCGTATCGCGCTGGATGTGGAAGGTCTTTGCGTGAGCGAGGACTCCGTATTTTTCACGCAACCGCGCTTTATTCCGCTGCCGAAAGCCCGCACGAAGGTGGCGATCGAAACGACCTCCGATCGGGTTGCGAGAATCACGTTCACCTCCACCGAATTTCAGCACCGGTTTGCGTTTGATCTGACAAAGATCGCGCATCGCGGCAGCGATAATTACTTCGAGCTGTTTCCCAACGAGCCCAAGGCAGTCGAGGTCGAGTTGGACAAGGCGCAGACCGTGGCAAAAATCCGGGCCGCCCTGAAATTCCGCTCGTTGAGCGACACTTATTGAGGAAACGCGAGCGTCTTGGCAGTAATCATCGGGCCTGTAGGACTGGCCCTTGTGGCCATGCCGCTCCGTCGAGCACAGACGGCATGGACGCGAGGTCCAGCCCAACACCCACAGGTGCTTTAAAGATTTGTTGGTCGGGACCCGATCGAGTCATCAATTGAGTTTTTTTGTCGAAACCAACCGGGTGGCTTTTAGCCGTCGCGACATAACGCGTATGCCAGCTTGCCACCCATGGGAAGGTGGGCATTTTCGAATGGGTGAGACCCCAGGTACTGCTCGTTTTTCTGTCCCGTTTCGAGGAGAGCATCGCGATGCTCAAAGGGATTGTGCATTATGAATTAACCCACCAATTGTGGGCTGCCTTTCATGACGATCAGGCGCGCGCAGAAACGGAACCGCACTGGCTCCGAAGTAAGAAGTGGCATGGCGTGATCAGCCGGCATACGACGCCGGGGTTGGTGCAGGTGTGTGCGGAGCTGAAAATCCCCTTGGTCGATCTTAACGATATAGATCTTTATCCGGGAGTGCCGAAGATTCGCCCGGACAATGTCGGGCTCGGCCATTTGGGTGCGGAACATTTTCTCGAGCGCGGACACCAGCATTTCGGCTTCGCTGGTTTTTCGAATGATGGTTGGTCGTGCGAACGACGTGACGGATTCGTGGAGGCGCTGCGACTTGCAGGCCGCGAATGCGATGTGTTCGACGTTAATTATCCGGGAGATCTCACCCCCGTTTGGGATGTGGAGCAAATCACGTCACTCGCCGGTTGGCTGAAGCGACTACCCAGACCCGTCGGAGTGATGGCGTGCATGGATTTGAGAGCCCAGCAGGTCGTCAGTGCGGCGCAGGCCAACAATATCCTCGTTCCCGAGGAAGTGGCGGTGTTGGGCGTGAACAACGATCCGATCCGGTGCGAAATGACTTATCCGCCGCTTTCGAGCGTAGCGCCCAATGCTTTTCAGTCCGGTTATCGCGCGGCCGAAGTGTTGGCCGACATGTTGGCGGGGCGCCGGCCGAAAAGCTACGACCAGCGCATCGAACCCATCGGGGTGGTGACGCGTCCTTCCACGGATGTGCTTGCGATTGATGATCGCAACGTCGCGACTGCATTGAGTTTTATACGTGAAAAGGCATGCCATGGCATCTCCGTGGACGAGGTGATCAAGCACGCTTATGCGTCGCGCAGTCAGCTCGAGAAAAAATTCCGGCATTATCTAGGCCGATCACCGCAAGCGGAAATACGCCGGGTCCAAGTGGACAAAATCAGACAGCTTTTATTCGAAACGGATTTTCCCTTGAAGAAGATCGCCGAATTGACGGGGTTTGAGCATGTGGAGTACATGTGCGTGCTTTTTAAGCGGCTTACTGGCGATTCGCCGGGTTCCTACCGCAAGAAAAAGCAATCCAAGGTTGCTCAATAATTCGCTAGGGGGTTGGCCTCATTTAGGGTGCTCTCGGGTGAAAGGGATCAAAAGTCCCGGGCAAAATATCTCAATTCAGGAGCAATCGAACTCATTCACGTAGGGGAATCAATTCCCTATAGTAGACAGACTGTTAAACCGGATTACTGCCGGAATTTCAGTACGGCCGGTCCTTTTTTCGGGACGGTCGGAGAAATACACCCCCCTAAACCCTAACGACCATGAATCGATTGTATTCGCGTGCAGGAGCGTTCGCGCTCTCTTCCGCGTTGTGTCTAATTACCGTGGGGCGCCTGTCGGCGCAAACCACCGCAGCCCCTGCTGCTCCAGCCACCAAGGCGGAGGAAGAGACGATTGTATTGTCTCCCTTCGTCGTCGAGGCTTCTGAGGATCAAGGCTACACGGCGAAGGACACTCTGGCTGGTACGCGCATTCGTACCGAGCTGAAAGACGTCGCCTCCGCCATTTCCGTTGTCACGGCTCAATTCCTGAAAGATACCGGCGCCAAAAACAGCTCCGATCTTCTCGTTTATACGCCGAGCACCGAAGTCGGCGGTATCCGTGGTAACTTTTCCGGCGTCGCCGGCACTGGAATTTACCAGGAAAATACCATCAGCAGCGCGACACGCGTTCGCGGTTTGGATTCGGCGGATAACACCCGCGACTATTTTCTGACGGATATTCCGTGGGACGGTTTCAACGTCGGTCGTGTCGATCTTCAACGCGGACCGAATTCGATTCTCTTCGGCATCGGCAGTCCCGCAGGTATCATCAACACCAGCGTCAACGACGCGGCGTTCAAGACTGCGTACAACTACGAAAATCGCGTCGATAACGAAGGCTCACTCCGCAACTCGATCAGTTTGAATCAGGAGCTGATCAAGAATGTGTTGGCCATCCGGGTTGCTGCACTGAAGGACGATCAACTGTTCGAGCAGAAACCCGCTTTCAATGACGCCACGCGTTTCTATGGGGCGGTGCGTATCGATCCGAAAATTTTCGGTGAAGGCAACCACACTTCGATTAAAGCGAAGTATGAGAACGGTAACGTAAAGTCGAACAATCCACGTTCGATTCCTCCTGGTGATAGCATCACGCGCTGGTTCGGAACCGGCGCCGATGCCTATGGCAATCCTGGCTATAACAAAATTATCATTAACCAATACAACACCGCCCAAGTTACCCCATGGGGAACGTTCCCGGGTGGCAAAGGTGGTACGTTGGTCAATGGACTTGGCCTATCCAACCAGACGCGGTCTTACTGGCCTGACATCATTAATTACTATGATGCCACTCCTGGCAGCGGCGTTCCGCTGAAGACGATTACAGCCGGTGTTAACGTTGGTTTGGCGCCGGGCGGCGGTCTCACCGGCGGAGCAAACAGCAGTTTTCTGCCGCTTGGTATTCCGATGAACACGGCGTACTACCCGAACCCCAATCTCGGCAACGGCTTTCCTGGCAAAGCTATCCCGGGTTCGCCTTATTACGCAAATTCCGTTCTCCAGGATCCATCAATTTTCAATTTCTACGAAAACTTGGGTGATGGTCCAAACAAGAAAGAGTGGCAGAAATGGAATGCACTGAACGTAGCGGTCGAACAAACATTCTTCAATGATCGCTTGGCCTTCCAGCTGGCCTTCGATCACCAAGAATACATTTCCGGCGCGGAACAGTTCATGGCCGGTGAAAATTACAACATCAACGTTGATATCAACCAGACGTACGCCGATGGCTCATTGAATGGCGGTGATACGATCAACAACGCGACTGGTGCTAAAACTCCAGACGGGATCGCAGACAACGCGGGCCGGCCGTATTTTGGTAATGGTGCCTCTTCTCCTGGTCTGAACTTCGAAGACCGCACCGTGCGCAATACGATCCGCTTCACACCGACCTATGATTTTCATACGGAGGATTTCCTGAACAACAAGTCCCTCGCGAAAATTCTCGGTCACCACGTTTTCACTGGCGTATTTGAACACAGCACCGTCAAGCGCGATCACATCAACTACGCACGTTTCGCCACCACGGCCGATTACATCACGAGCAACTCACTTAATGCCAATGCGGCGAATACGCTGAATTCCAACCGCAGTTTCGAGTGGATTGCCTACGTAGGCCCGAGTCTCACCGGTAAATCAACGGCAGCAGGTACAAATCTCGGCCGCATCGACTTCAATATTGTCCCGCCGGTTCAACAGGGTGCGGTGAACTTCAATTCCACTTGGAATAAGCCGACAATTCCGACTGCACCGGGCTACGTGAATCCAGCGGATCCATACACCTACAAGAACTACACAAACGGCAACACGGTCACCACTACCCAGTTGGACAATCCTGCCAACTATGTTGGCTGGACCACGCAGCAAGTCAAATGGCTGAACTCGGATAACGCAGCCGATTATCCCAGCTTGGTCATGGGTGCAAATCGCACGCGGTTTCGCGATATCTCCCAAGGATTCACCTGGCAGGGCTACCTGCTCGATGGAGATTTGGTCCCGACCCTGGGCTGGCGCAAGGACGTGATCACGAGCTGGCTGACTCAAGCGGTCACGGAGCAAAACACGGGCTTCACGAGCTTGAACTATCCTGATGATTTGACCTCGCGGAAAAACATCCGGGGCGAAAGCAAATCATGGGGCGTGGTATATCACTTGCCCAAGAAGCTCACCTCCCGACTCCCATGGGGAACGGGCATCAGCGTGTTCTTCGACGGCTCGAGAAACTTCAAGGCGGACGCTTCCCGGCTGAATCTTAACGGCGAGCAAATTCCGAACGCCAATGGCAAGACGACGGAGTACGGCTTCACCATTACGACCCTCAATGACAAACTCTCCCTGAAGGTGGACTGGTTCAAGACGAAGGTCAAAAATGCCACATTGGCCGGCACCGACGGTAACTCGATCGGCGGCTTGGGTCAGAACGGTTACTACCTCGCGGACGGTTCAATCTGGGGTTACGGCTGGGCCACCGTATTGCAGCAAGGGCTGAATGGAGTAAGTGGACTCGACAATTCCTGGGATGCGGCTGCCGGCGACGGTTTACCGCGTGGGACGCCTGCAGAAATCGCCGCTTACGACCTCTATAATCACAAGGGTGGCACCTTTGGCTCACATAAGTACGTCGGTGGCGATGCCATTGTGGCGGCTTGGTTGAAGGCCCCTTTTGCGCCGAACTTCTTTAAGAGTTACAACCTATCTCCGGCAATTGATCCATCGATCGGCGCCAAGTCCGGCAAACTGGCCGACTCCTACTATGCTGGCGGCGTCCCGACGGCTAATTATCTCGTCGGTGGCGGTTCTGCTTTCGGCAACCACCAAACGACCGTCGATAATATATCGGAGGGTACGGAAGTTGAGTTGAGCTACCAGCCAGTGAAAAACTGGAATATCACCATCAACTATTCCAAGATTGATGCGACTCAGGAAAATATCGATCCGGTTTCTTCCGAGTTCATCGGAAAGATGACCGCCTTCTTTAATGGCCCCGGCGGCCAGTTGCGCGCATGGGGTAACGGAGACGGTAATCAGATGCAGAATTCCTGGAATAGTAACATCGTCGCTCCTTACACCGTGTTGTTGAATCAGCTGGGTCACGCTTCCCCTGAAGTCTCGCCATGGAGATTGAATGCAATCTCCACCTACACCTTCGATCACGGCTTCTTGAAGGACGTATCGGTGGGCGGTGCACTTCGCGTCGAAGCAGGACGCATCATTGGCTACAAATTCGATCCAGCCTTCAAGAATGTGAACGCGACCGATCCAAATTACGCGAATGTTCCGTTCATCACGCAAGGTGGTCTGAACGTCAATCAGCCGTATATTGGGAAAAACGACAGCCATTTTGATGCGTGGGTTCGTTACAGCCGGAAAATCGCACGTAATGTGAGATGGACGATCCAACTCAATGTTAAGAGCGTCGGCGAATCCGACAAACTTGTCGCCGGACGTATCAATCCGGATGGCAGCGTGGCACTCGCTCGTATCCAACAGGGCGCTGGCTACCAGTTGACCAACTCGTTCGACTTCTAAAAATCCTCTATCTTAAAACGAGCGGTCGTTTCAGATAGGCTAAAACTTCAAGCCCGGCAGCAAAAGCTGCCGGGCTTTTTTTGCGGCATAACGAAGGCTTCGTAGATCGGAAATGCAGGAGCTCGCTCCGGCTTGGATGACGCAGCGGTGGTAACACCGCTGGCCAGCCGTCTGACGACGGCTGCTACGCGAAAGCAGAAGATCGGGTTCGGTGGCGTGGATGCGTTGATCGAATGCCCCGGAGCTTACTCCGGGGCATCTTTACCTAATCCGACAGAATATTTCTTGGTATCACCTCTGAAACGGAAGCCCCGCTGATTGTTTCTCTTTTTGAGCAAGCGCCACAGCGAGTCCCTTTTTTGCGGGCGTCGAATTGGGATTACTCTTCAACGCATCGCGATAATGCGCGATCGCTTCATCGAGCTGGCCTCGTTGCAGCAACAGGTGGCCTAGATTGGTATGGGCAATGGCGAAATCGGGTTTTGCTTTGAGGGCGGCCTCAAGGTGTGCGATCGCTTCGTCAGTTTGTGTCCGCTGTGCCAAAATCGTACCGAGATTAGCATGGGCTTCGGCGTCGGTTGGGTCGATTTCAACGGCGCGTTTGTACTCGGCGATCGCTTCGTCGACACGGCCAGCTTGAACAAGACCGTCTGCGAGATGGGTGTGGGATTTTCCCATCGTCGGCGTGATTCGCACCACCTCGCCATAGTGATGAACCGCATCCTCGGTGCGTCCGATCTGAAAGAGTGCTTTTCCCAAGTTAGTGTGTGCGATCGCGAAATTGGGATCAATTTTCAGCGCGTCTTGAAAATGTCCGATCGCTTCCTCGATCCGGCCTTTTTGGCCGTTTGCGGTGCCCAGGTTGGTGTGAGCTTCCACGTCACGGGGATTGTTTTCCAATGCGAGGTTATATTCCGAAATCGCCTCATCGCTCCGCCCCGCTTGCAGAAAGGCGTCTCCGAGATTGGTGTGCGCAGTGGAAAAATCGGGCTTCGCCGCCAGCACCTGTCGATAGTGAATGATCGCTTCGTCTACGCGACCAGTTTGCAGAAGCGCATTTCCCAGATTCAAATGAGCAATTAAATTGTCGGGCTCGACCACCAGTCCCTTGTGGTAGGCATCAAACGCCCCTTGCACGTCATTCTTTTTCCAGAGCGCGTTTCCCAAATTCACATAGGCGAGAGCATTGTCGGGTGCGATTTTTAGTGACGTTTCAATGTTCGGAATCGCCTCGTCCAATCTTCCCAGCTGGAGCAACTCGCCCCCGAGGTTATTATACCCCATCCATGACTCCGGATTTTGTTCGATCGTCCTCCGCCAGAGCGTTTCCTTGCTGAAGTACATCCTACATTGCTGGCGTGTCAGACCACTTAGCACTGCCACTATGGCGAAAATTCCCATGCTGGCCAGGTAGTGATTTCGGATCGCAAACTGCCGCGTCGCCACAACTAGTGTACCCGCGATCGCCGCCGACAGCCACATGCTGCCCAGATATTGGAAATGATCGGCAACGTAAGAGTAGAGAAAGGGAAAGACATTGATGAAACCGAGCGCGGGAAAAAGCGTTCCGATGAAAAGTAGCGCGACAGCGAGGAAGCTCCGTGACCGGGCCCGATAGGTCCACGAAACAAAAATTACACCGGCAACCGAGAGCGGAAAAAGATACTGCCACCAGTCACGGGTGTTCACGGCCCACCGGGGATAGTTGAACATCAGATTCACCGGCCAGATGAATTTCCAAAAATAAAAACAAATCGCGCGGCCCGCGATCAGGAATCGTTCAAGGACATTCAATCCATAAATGCCGCCACTTGCGCCGACGTGACTGTGTTCCATCCAAGCGGTCAGCGCTCCCGCTCCCGCTCCCAGCAGGAACCAGGGAATCAGGGGCAACACATCGCTCTTCCAACGCAACTCACCCCGTTTCCACCAGAGAATTACCAACAGAGCGGCGGGTAGCGTCGCAGTGACGCTCTTGCTAGCGAGGGCTAGGATGAACAGTCCAGTCGCGAGCGTGTAGATTCCGGCCGTCCTGTTTTGGTCATAGCGCAAATAAACCAACGCCGCGGACAAATAGAAAACAGTCGAGAGCGTGTTCTTCTGTTCTGAAATCCACGCGACCGATTCCACGCATACAGGATGTATCGCAAAAATGGCAGCAGCCAGCACAGCGCCGGGCACCGCGAGCTTTTTTAGCAACTGATAAAGCAAGCCCGCAGCCACCGCGTGAAAAGCCAGATTGATTAAATGGTAGCCAAGCGCCGAATCTCCCCACACTCGATGCTCAAGCCAAAACGCGGTGTAGAGAAACGGATAGTACTGCTGCGTTGCGCCGGGCTCGGTCCAGATCCTCCACAGGCCGTGAAGTGTTCGCAGATTGGGTCGGATGACATGCGCATCGTCATCCCAGATAAAACCCGCCGACCAGACGTTTTGGTAGGTGACGAAGACCGCGAGTCCCATTGCCAGCCAGAAAAGCCAGTCACGTCTGGCAACGGATAAACTCCTCACCCAATCCGGCGGTCCATCCAGGGTCGGAGCCGTCGCCGTTGGAGCATGCTGTTTTGGCCGTCGACTCATTCAGGTGGCAGAGACTACGTGCGAGGGGTTTTCCAGAGACAAATAAATTCGACCGCCTATTTCCCCGAGTACGGTTTTGCGATTTGCCAGTGTGAATGCGGGTCCTATGGTCCAGACGATGCCACGGTTTTTCATGTCACCATTGATGCCATCAGGCGGTGGATTTATTCGATGGCTGGGTTTCGGTGTGGCGCTGCTCACGCCGCTGTTTTCAAGCGCCACTCCCGTCGGGAAATTGGAAATCTGTGCGCCCGGCGCCGAGCCTACCGCGGAACAAGCCGCGTGGACTGCGGCGGCCATTGCGAAGGAACCTGCGAGTACTCAGAAAATGGCGGCGTTGCTGCAAAAAATCACCCGTGACGCAGATCCAATGCGCAATCCCTTCCGCTCGAACGAACGGGCGGCACTCACTCGGAAACTATTCGAACAGGAAACCGATCCGGATAAAAGAATCCGCCTTCGCGTGCAGTTGAGCCAGCAATTGCTGAACGCCGGCCGGCCGGAAGACGCGCTGCGCGAAAACGAAGGCGTGGAAACGATGCTGCGCGAACACCAAGTGGCTCTCGATGGGAAAATCCTGCCCGATCTCCTGCATTCGCGGGCGATGTGCTATTTTCGCTTGGGTGAGCAGGAAAACTGCATCCTCAATCGCAACGCCGATTCCTGTCTTTTCCCCGTTCAGGGCGGCGGTGTGCATAAACTCCCCCGGGGTTCGCGTGGGGCCATCGCGGTGTGGACGGAGCTGCTCGAGAAATTCCCGGGTGACCTTCGCGCCCGGTGGTTGTTGAACATCGCTTACATGACGCTGGGCGAATATCCGGCCAAGGTTCCAAGTCAGTGGCTGATCGATCCCAAGCTGTTCGAGTCAGGCTATGATATTAAACGTTTTCCCGACGTCGCCGAAAATGTCGGTTGCAGCGTGGAAGGTCTCGCCGGCGGGGTGGTGCTGGAGGATTTCGACAACGACGGATTGCTCGACCTCATGATTTCGGGCTGGGGATTGAACAGTCAGCTGCGTTTTTTCCACAACACGGGCGAAGGCGGCTTCGTTGAACGCACAACCGAAGCTCAGCTCATCGGAGAGATCGGTGGGCTCAATATGATCCAGTGCGACTACAATAACGACGGTTTCATCGATGTACTGGTGTTACGCGGAGCGTGGCTCGGTACGGAGGGAAAATATCCCTGCTCGTTGCTGCGCAACAATGGCGACGGTACTTTCACGGATGTGACCGTCGAGACCGGACTGCTTCGCTTCCATCCGACCAATTCCGCGGTGTGGTTCGACTATAACAACGACGGGCGGATCGACTTGTTCATCGTCAATGAATCCAGGGGCGAAGACAAAAATCCCTGCGAACTCTTTCGCAATAACGGTAACGGCACGTTTACGGAATGCGCCGCTGAAAATGGCGTGAACCTCGTCGGCTTTTTCAAAGCGGTGGCAAGTGCCGATTACAACAACGACGGCTGGCCGGACCTCTTTTTGTCGCGCCTTGACGGCCCGAAAACACTTTTCCGCAACAACGGACCGGCGGTGGCAGGCGGTTCGCCGCAAGGACGCTGGAGTTTTACCGATGTCGCCGCGGCAGCAAAAGTGACCGAGCCACCGACGACCTTCACCTGTTGGTTTTGGGACTACGATAACGATGGCTGGCCGGATATCATGGTGAATGGCTACGCGGTGCAGGATGCGGGCGATTTTGCCGCGGATTATCTCGGACTTCCCTATGGCGGACAGCGGCCAAAACTTTACCACAACAACGGCGACGGCACGTTCTCCGATGTCACCAAAGCCAGCGGACTCGATACGTTGCTGCTTACGATGGGCGCAAACTTCGGTGATCTCGATAACGACGGCTGGCTGGATTTCTACGTCGGCACGGGCAATCCCGATCTTTCGGTGATCAGCCCCCATCGCATGTTTCGCAACAACGGAGGAACACGCTTCCAAGACGTCACCGTCTCGGGTGGTTTCGGTCAGTTGCAAAAAGGTCACGCCATCGCGTTTGGTGACATCAACAACGACGGGGAGCAGGACGTCTATAGTATCGTCGGAGGCGCGGTCGAAGGAGACTTCAATCACAGTCAGCTCTTCGCGAATCCCGGTCACGGTAACAACTGGCTGAAGTTGAAGCTTGAAGGCGTGAAGACGAATCGCGCGGCGATCGGCGCAAGGATCAAAGTCATCGTGGAGACCGGGCAGGGCGGTGAGCGCGCGCTTTATCGCACAGTGGGCAGCGGCGGAAGTTTTGGCGCGTCGTCGATGCGCCAGGAATTTGGCTTGGGGAAGGCGCGGAACATAAAGCGGGTGGAAATATTCTGGCCGGTCACAGGAGCCACGCAGGTCGTCACAGGGCTCGAGGTGAATGAGGCTTATCAAATTCGAGAAGGCACCCCTGCACCAACTCTGGCCAAATTGAAAAGTTACAAGTGGCCGGCGAACACATTCTCACCCTCGGCCTTTGCGGCGTCAGCATCCCGATAGTCTAAAACCCGCAATTGAAACCAAGGATTTCACGGATGAACGGAAATTTCTCTTTGAACTATTCTGCATCCGTGCAGATCCGTGAAATCCGTGGTTAAATCAATCTGTTGCTCTACGGGATAATTGAACTGTGCTGATGATTTAACTTCCGATGAAATATTCCCTGTTCCGATCTTCGCTTTTCCCGCTCTGTCTACTCGGGGCGGTTTCGCTCGCTGAAGCGCAGACTGCGCCGGGCGCTGGCACCACGGCAAAGGGCGCTTCGCAGCCGGCTACAACCTATCCGCTTTCCGCCTACGCGGCGATTGGTTCAGCGTTCGCCGAAGGAAATCATCTGCCGGAATTAGGCTGGAGTGACGAACAAGTGAACGCGTTTGTTGATGGGATTCGCGCGGCTTTCAAGGGGAAGAGTTATCCATTCGACGATGTTGCCGGCCAGGCCAGCGCGGAAATGGGGCGACGCGTCCAGGACATCCTCGCCCATGCCCAGCAGCCGACGGCGGCCGCTCCGGTTATTTCGCCCGAAAAGCTCGGCGAATACATGAAAGGGCTGCGTGAGCGTTTGGGACTGCAACAAGCCGATAGTGGACTGGCGTACCGGGTTGAATTGGGGCGCGGTGGACCAAGGCCGCGGTTGGTCGATACGGTGGTGTTCAGTTGCACCGCGGTGGCTGCGGATGGTCGCACAAAACTTCCGCAGCTCACAGTACAGCGGGCGCGCGCGAAAATGACGGAGCTGTTCCCGGGGTTTGTCGAAGGGTTTCAAATGATGACGGTCGAGAGCACCGGCGTATTTGTGCTGCCACCGGCACTTTCATTCGGGAGTGGCGAATGGCCGCAGGGAATTGAAGCGGGCGCGCCGATCGTCTTTGAGGTTACGCTTCACGAGATAATCACGCCCTGAGGATTTATTGACGGCCCCGCGAATCGCGCGAGAGCCGCGAATTACCGAGGGAATTCCCCCCATAGCCCGCGCCGGGCTACATTTCCGAGGGGGGGAGCGAACGAATACGAGTGAAATGTCCGGTCACGGTGCATTTTTTGGAAACGTCAGCACGGTGGGAGTTCCAACTACGGAACTTTCCGTGATCTCACCCGTTGGCCAGCGGATTGAAATTTTCTTCGGCGGATTGGAATCCTTATACCCAAAAAAGCACACCGCAGCTGATTGGCTGGCGTAACCGGACCCTGCGTGGATTTCGCTCATTTGCTTGCTGCCGTCGGCAGATTCGAGCGTGAGCCGCGCTCCGACCGTCGTCGGATTTGCAAGGTCGCCCATCAGCGTTACCCGCAATCCGTGACGGCCTGCCACGCCGCGGTTCTGAAACGCAAGCGTCGAGCTATTATTGCGCGAGACGATGAAATCTGGCCAACCATCCAGATTGAGATCGAGGATCGCCAGCGCCTTCGCGTCGCCGGGCACGAGCAGGCCGCTTTCAGCTGGAGTTACCGGTGCGAAACTGCCGCGACCGTCACCGCGCAGGAGTTGGCTAACCCCACCGTCAAATCGTCCCACTAAAGGAATCGGCGCATAAGAATTCTGAACGACGTAGATATCCGCATGGCCATCGCCGTCGAAATCCCCGGCTGCGAGTCCCTGCGCCGGCGAGATTTGGGCGATACGCGGCAGCGGCTCAAAATGAAAAGTGCCATCAGGCTGACTCAGGAAAACACCGCTGCGGAGTTCGGTCGCCGAGTAGCGTTGGGCGGCGGCGAGTTTTTCTTCACCCACTAGTTCACCCACTGCCGCGCGCGCGTAAGCATTGTTTTTCGGAAAACGCTTGGCGACGAAGGGCAGGACGGCGCCAAGATTCTTCCGGCTTCGCCAGGGAAACAATCGATCCCCCTCGTAGTAGGCTTCGATAATTTGAGGTTCCTCGCCGCTGTCATTGAAGTCGCCGGAGAAAAGGAACGCAGGACGTTCCGGAGTTGCATGGTACTGCGTGTTCAACCCGACATTCCCGACCACATAATCAAGACGTCCGTCTCCATTGAAATCTGCCGCAGCGATTGAGGTCCACCAGCCGGTCCCCGCGCCCGCGAACCCGGCTTTATCGGTCCAGTCGTCGAACGCCTGACCCTGGCGATTGTGGAAATACTTTACCGTTCCCCACTCAAGACTGAGCAAAAGATCGCTCCAGCCGTCGCCATCGACATCGGTCCATAGTGCTGAGGTAACCATCCCGACTTCGCGTAACGCTGGCGCGATCTTCTCGGTGACATCTTCGAATTTCCCGCCGCGATTCGCCAGCAACGCACTGCGTGGACTCAGCGGATAAAGGCCGGGGGTCATTCTTCCGCCAATAAATAAATCGAGCTGGCCGTCATGATCGAAATCCGCCGCGACTGCCGTGCCCGCGCAAATGGGAAGCGAAGGCAATGCATCATCGGGCGCGGATTGAAAGCCGCCTTCGCCGTCACCCAAATAGAGTTTCGGTTGATACTCCACCGCGCCAGCCGGCTGGGTGTTTCCTGATTTAGTAACCAACAAGTCAGTGCGACCGTCGCCATTCGCTTCGAACAAAAGAACCGGCCCATCGTTGATAGGGCCAACTGGAAACGGCGTACGGGTATTTTTTCGGAAAGCTGCTGAACTGTCACGCGTGAGGAGCGTCAACGGAGTGACGGTCGTGCCACCCAAGATAATCGCATCGCCACCGCCATCTTTGAGAACGCCAACGGCGAGCGATGGACCACGGCGATTGTAGCGTGCCGGCAACAGGCGTTGCAGCGCGGTTTCGTCCACTGCTTCTTCGTGGGATTGAATCGAAAGATTTGCGGACGCACTTACTTCCGTGAACTGACCGACTTGTCCGATTATAGGAGCGGCTTTATACCGCGACGGTTCGTCCGAATCGCGGCGTAAAGCCGCTCCTACAGTTGAAGCAGCCGGCTCTGTGATCGTCAGTTTCCGATCTGCGGTGAGATCTGCGAAGTTCTGCACCCGTCCGCTTGGCCAGGTGACGGTGAGTTTTATAATCTCCATGTCGTCGCCCAGTCCGAAATGCAGCACCGGTTCGCTGCTGGAAAGCAGACCGCGGGCAAGGACGAGCTGCCGAACCTGCACGCCGCTTTTGGTTTCAAGTCGAACTGTAGCGCCTACGCCGAACCGATTCGATTCCGTGCCGCGCAAACTAATCATCACGCGATGACCGGAATCGTTATCGTTGCGCAACACCGTCACGCCTTTCTGATAGTTGGCATAGACGAGATCGAGATCGCCGTCGCCGTCCAGATCACCGAAGGCCGCGCCGAAGCCGACGCTTTTCTGATTCAAACCCCACGCGGCGCTCACATTTTCGAATTCGAGATTCCCGCGATTGCGAAACGCGAAATGCGTTTCGGCCAACATGGGGCTCTCGCGCATGATTTTGATTCTCTCAATGGGATTGGCAGCGGCGAGCTGGCGGGCGAGAAGATCGACGTTTGTCGCTTCGCGATGCATGCCGTTCGTAACAAAAAGATCGAGCCGACCATCGTTGTCGAGGTCCTCGAGTCGTGGCGCCCACGTCCAGTCGGTGGCGGCCAGTCCAGTCAGGTAGGCCGCTTCAAGCATCCGGCCCATCCCGGTGCTGAGGAAAAGCGCGTTGCGTTCGTATTGTGGCGCTGTGCCGGGATTTTTTTCGTCTTCGACCGTTCGAGCCCTTGATTCCGCCATGCCACGCTGGTCTTTTTCGTGAGTCGACGCGGCCATGTCGGTGGTGAAGAGGTCGATCAATCCGTCATTATTGATGTCGCCCAAATCCGCGCCCATCGAGGAAAACGGCGTATGCGGAACGACCTGGTCGAGCACGTTTGCGAAAGTCCCATCGCGATTGTTGCGATAGAGTTTATCGGCGACGGAGAAGTCGTTGGCGACGTAGAGGTCGGGCCAGCCATCGCCGTCGAAATCCCACCACGTGGCCGAGTGGCCCTGCGCATTGCCCGAAATCCCCGCTCGCTGACTGACCTCGGTGAAAGTGCCGTCGCGGTTGTTATGGAAAAGGTAATTTCGCTGTCCGTTAGGGTGCTCGTTGAAGTTGAGGACATTCGTTTGGACGAAAACGTCGAGCCAGCCGTCGCGATCGTAGTCGCAAAAAGCCCCCATCACCGACGCATCTTTAACGTCGAGCCCATAGGCGTGCGCCATTTCTTTGAAGGTGCCGTTCCCTTGATTTATATAGAGCAGATTAGGCGCGTTGAATCGGCACACGTAGAGATCGAGCAGGCCGTCGTTGTTTACATCGGCGAAAGAAACGCCCTGTTTCCAAATCTTCGCGGCGTCACCTTGATCTTCGATGCCTGCTTTTGCGCTGACGTCCTCAAATTTCCAGTTGCCGAGATTCCGAAAAAGCCGGCAGCTCTCGGTTTTGCTCACCACAAAAATATCAGGTTTACCGTCGCCGTCGAAGTCGCCGATCGCGACCCCGGTGCCCATCGCACCGGATTCGAACTCGTGGTTGAGTTCACCCCACATTTTGGGGTCGGCGTAATGGTTTACGGAGACGATTCCCGTTTGTTCGGTGGCGAGTTCGGTGAAGAGAGTGGGGCCGCGAGGACCGGAAAGCGGGGCGAAACCATCCCTGGTGATGTCCGGTGACGAAGCTGCATTAACAGAAACGCCAATCCCGCTGAACAGGATCATCGCGTATGCCAACGCACGGACACGGATACTCCCGGTTCCCTGTTTGGGCGTCCGAATGTGGAGTCGTGAGCAAGCATGTTTCCACAGATTCGCTGGTTTGAGCACCGGACTAGACATGGGCTTGAGCATAGAGCGCCGCGTGAATGGACGAGTCAAGGGGGAGTTGGTGGAAGAGTTCGCAGGGACTTTCCTTGCTCCGGCCCGGGCAGGCGATTCACTGGGCAATTCTGAAAATCCCTTGATAGCGCAATGATCCGATGAGCCAACTTTCCCGATTTATTCCGCGATTGTGGCCGTTGGTTTTGATCTGCTCGATCGGGTTTCTATTCTGGTGTGATCGCGTGCGGTGGCAGCGGGTCGAATACGTTTCGGGATTGGTGACGCATGCGGCTCCAGTTGCTCCGGCAGAAGCCGACCCGTTGACCGGGCGTGCCGACGGACAGCGTGAACTGATTGTTCCTGGACGGAATGAGCGGAGTTTCGATTGGATCGCACAGACACAACAGATGTTCGCGAAGGGGGAAGGCCGGGTGCGCTCAGTGGCCTACGATAACGCGCCGGAGGGCCGCGCGGTGGACTCTCCATCGCCGTATCGGTGGTGGTTGGGATTGCTCGCGTACATCGATCACGGCTTTTCCGGACGACCGATTGGATTGTCAGTGGAACACGTCGCATTGTGGGCGGATCCGGTATTGCATCTCTTATTACTCGTGGGCGGCACTTGCTTTGTGGCGTGGCAATTTGGTGGCGTTGCTGCGGCATTATTTTCGGTTGGGATTGTCGCACTCTTTCCTTTTGCCGGGGAGTTTCTGCCGGGCATGCCAGACGATCGTGGCCTTTCGCAAACACTCCTGGTGGCAAGTCTGCTTGTCATGCTCGCGGCGATTCGGTCTTCCGGAGTAACGGCTGAGGTGACGAAGAAAGAAACGCAGGCGTCCTCGCGCGGCCCGGGAATGTTCATGCTGGCAGGTATCCTCGGCGGCCTGGCGGTCTGGGTAAATTTGCCGGCGTTTGCACCGCTGGTGCTGGGGATTTTCGCTGGAGGACTTTGGGCGGAGTGGTCGAACCGACGGCAACCTGGAGCGGCGGGCAATTCGTGTTTTCCGTGGCGCGCGTGGGCGCTGAGCGGCGGAACTACTTTGTTGGTCGCTTACCTTGCGGAATATTTTCCCGACCACATGGAGTTTCGTCGGCTGGAAATTTTGAATCCGGTTTACGGTTTGGCTTGGATTGCAATGGGTGAGGTGATGACGTTTGTCGCGAAAAGATTTCGGAGCGGCGATTTCCCCTCGAAATTGCACGAGCGACTTGCAGTGGTGGCGGCAATTCTCCTGTCGGTGACGATTCCGTTGGCGATGTGGAAAACAGGCAGTGCAGGGATTTTTGTTCAAGCGACCACTTCGGCGCGGTTAACGCCTTTGCCGAACACCGCATTCGCACCTAACTTGTGGGCGTGGCTTTCGCGCGACGGAGCGAGTGCGCTCGTGTGGGCGACTTTGCTTCCGATGCTGATCTTGGTTCCGGCAGGCTGGTGCTTGATTCGCAGTACAGACAAGATGAACAGTGGCGCGGTCCTGGCAGTTGTTTTGGGGCCTGCGGTGCTGCTCGTTGGCTTTGGCTGCTCCCAACTTGGCATGTGGAGTTCGCTGGGTGGGGCGTTGTTGGTTCTGGTTGTCGCTATAGCTACTCAGCCGCGCGGCGCGGTCCGGGCGGGCGTGGTCTCTCTCGCGATGATTGCGGGAATTTTCCAGTTGTTGCCGTCCAAATTCCAAGGTGGGCAAACCACGCTCACGGCCTTCGAATCCCAGGAGCTGATCGAACGCCATCTGGCGCATTGGCTGGCCAAACGAAGTGGCGAGCAGGGCGTGATGGTGTATGCGCCGCCGCACGTGACGACGACCCTGTGTTTCTACGGTAGTTTGCGCGGGATCGGGACTTTTGCGGCGGAAAATCGGGCTGGCTTTGGTACGACGCTGATGATTGCCGGGATGAACACGATGGAGGAGGCCCAAGGACTGCTGACGGCGCGCGGGGTGCGCTATATTGTGGTCCCGTCTTGGGACCCTTTTTTCGACGAGTTCGCGCAACGCTATCTCGCGAAAAATTATTCGAATCGATCGAGCCTGCTCGTGCGCGAGCTGCGGCAGTGGAATTTGCCACCCTGGTTGCGCGCGGTGCCTTATCAGATTCCAGTCGGGGGAGGATTCGAGGGACAATCCGTTTTGGTGTTCGAGCTGGTTGATGAACAAAGCCCGACGGTCGCGGCAGGGCGGCTGGCGGAATATCTTGTGGAGGTCGGCGAACTCGATCGCGCTGCCATAACGGCTGAGACGTTACGTCGATTTCCCGGTGATGTCGGCGCGCTGGTCGCGCGGGCACAAGTGCAAGCAGCGCGACAGGATGGAGGCGGCTTCGCGCAGACGTTGACCACGCTGCAAACGAGACTGTCAGCGGGGGCGGATCGGTTTCTGCCTTGGGATCGCCGCGTGAGTCTGGCCATTGTACTCGCCAAAGCTGACCAGGCTGAACTTTCACGGGAGCAGCTGAGGCGCTGCCTCTCGGAAATAAACGAAGCGAAACTCCGTTCGCTGACCACCGCTTCGCTCTACGGATTGCAAGTGCTGACGAAAGCTTTCGAGTTAAACATTACAGATGCGCATCTGCGGGAACTCGCCCTGGAATTGCTGCCGGAAGATTTGCGCGAGCGGATTTGATAGGAGAGACGAGCGAAGAAGGTGGCCCGCTAATCACGCGAATGGACGCGAATAGCAGCGAGCTAGGCTTCGTAAACTGTAGGGCTGGCCCTTGTGGCCACGCCTCTTCGTCGACGAGGACCGGCATGGACGCGAGGTCCCGCCCTACACCCGCAGGCGACTTGCCCACGAGTGAATTTCACTTCAACGCAGGATTACGACAGCTACGGCGCAGGCGCAACGAGCGTGAGGCTGGGGGAGTTTCCGGACCAGTTGTGATCGGTGGTGGCGCCGGTCGGCCAGCGGACGTGAATTTGCTTCGGTGGATTTGAATCGGGATAGCCGAAGAAACAGGCTGCACCTGACTGGCTGTTATAACCGGAGCCGGCGTAGACTTCGCTCGTCTGCTTCGTGCCGTCGGCGAGTTCCACAGTGATGCGCGCTCCGACGGCGGTGGGATTCCCCGGGGAACCTTGCAGGGCGATGCGCAGGGATTTGTGACCGGCAACCGCGTTGTTGCGGAAGGCGAGGGTGGTGTCGTTGTTTCTCGTGACGAGAAAATCGGCCCAGCCGTCCTGATTAAAATCGAGGGTCGCGAGGGCTTTTGCGTCGCGAGGAACGACCAGGCCGCTGTCGATCGGAGCGACGGGATTGAAGTGGCCGTGACCATCGCCGAGCAGAAGCTGACTCAGACCGCCATCGAAACGTCCGACCGGGGTGATCGGAGCGTAGGAATTTTGTACCGCGTAAATGTCGGCGTGTCCGTCGCCATTGAAATCACCGGTGACGATGCCTTGAAACGGTGCGATCTGCGCCAAATGCGGCAACGGCTCGAAATGAAAAGTGCCGTTTGGCTGACTGAGAAATACACCGCTGCGAAATTCAGTGGCGGCATAACGTTCTGCTTTGGCGAGTTTGTCCTCGCCCACAATTTCGCTGACGATGGCGCGTTCGTATTGATCCCAGCGTGGATATTTTTTGAGCACCGACGGAATGGCGGCGCCCATATCGCGGAGAATTCGCCAGGGATAAACCTTTTCTCCCTCATAGTAGGCTTCGATCAGCTGGTTGCTTCCATTGCCGCGGAAATCTCCGGAATAAAGCAATGCGGGTCGCGTGGGACTCGCGTGATACTGGGTGTTCAATCCGAGATTGCCCGCGACATAATCGGGTCGACCGTCCCCGTTGAAATCCGCCGCACTGATCGATGTCCACCAGCCGGTGCCCGCTGCCGCGAATCCGGCTTTTTCCGTCCAATCTTCAAAGCTTTTGCCCTGGGCGTTGTGGAAATATTTCACGTTGCCCCAATCGAGCGTGAGCAACAAGTCGACCCAGCCGTCGCCGTCGACATCACTCCAAAGTGCTGCGGTCACCATGCCGACTTCGCGCAGCGCGGGCGCAAGACTATCGGTCACGTCTTCGAATTTTCCTCCGTGATTGGCGAACAGTGCGCTGCGCGGTGCTGCTGGATATTGTCCGTTCAGCACCCGGCTGCCGATAAATATACCGAGTCGTCCGCTGTGATCGAAATCGGCCGCAACCGCCGCGCCGGCGCTTGAGGTGAACGACTGTAACGCTTCGTCCGCGGCAGGACGAAAGCCTCCCCGGCCATCGCCAAGGAAGAGTTTCGGCTCATATTCGGTCGCGCCAGCTGGAAAAGCGTTGCCGCCTTTCGTGACGAGCAAATCGGTTTTTCCATCGCCGTCCGCCTCGAACAACAAAATGGGGCCGTCGTTTACAGGGCTCACGGGAAGCAACGCCGACGTGTCGATCGATGTGAATTGCCCTGCGTTGTTCCGTACGAGCGCGCTCGCGGGGCTTACACTGGTGCCACCCACGACCACCAGGTTCGACTCACCACCGTCGAGATTGCCCACCGCAAGGCTCGGGCCGCGGCGATTGAGTTTTAGCGGCAGCATTCGCTGCTGGGCGACTTCATCCACGGCTTCTTCATTCAAGCGAAGCGCGAATCCGACGGAATTGCCGACTTCGGTAAATTGTCCGCGTGGAACTGGCTTCGCCTTGTGATCGAGTGACGGCGGCGCGCCGGCCGGTTCGGTCACGGTAAATTCCCGATCCACCGCCAGATTCTCGAGCGTCTGAATATGTCCACTTGGCCAGTTAATGGTGAGACGCTTGACCACGGTATCATTGCCGAGACCGAAATACACCAGTGGCTCGCTGCTCGACATGTAACCGCGGCTGAGCGTCAGCTCGCGCGCCTGCAATCCGAGTTCGCTTTCGATCCGTACGATCGCGCCGATGCCAAACTTGTTCGATGCGTTACCGACCAGGCGGATTTTAATCCGATGCCCCGTGTCGTTGTCGTTTCGCATCACGGTGACGCCGCTGCCATGATTTGAATAAACGAGCGAGAGATTCCCGTCGCCGCCGAGATCACCGAACGCCGCGCCATAACTCACGCCCTTCTGATCAAGTCCCCATGGGGTCGTGACGTTTTCAAACTGCAGATTGCCGAGATTCCGCAACGTGTGATGCACTTCGTTGATCGGCGGTGTGGAATACATGATCCGGATGCGCTCCGCGGGCGTCTCTGCGCTCTGCATCCGTTTCACTACATCGACCCCCGGATCGCGGGGGAAGCCATTGGTCACAAAAAGATCGAGACGCCCGTCGTTATCCAAATCCTCAAAGCGAACCGCCCAAGTCCAGTCGGTGGCGGCGACACCGGCGAGAAACGCAGCTTCAAGGGTCCGGTCGGTGCCGGTGTTTAATAGAAGCGCATTGCGGTGATATTTCGGTGCGGTCGGAGCGTCGTCGGGAATTTCAGAAGTTCTTGCCCGGAAATCCGCCGTCATGTGGTGGTCCTTCTGGTGCGTAGTCGACGCCATGTCGGCCACCAAAAAGTCGATAAGGCCGTCGTTGTTTACATCACCCGAATCGGAACCCATCGAGGAAAACGACGTGTGCGGCAATGTGCGATCGGTGGCGTCGGTAAACGTTCCATCCCGGTTGTTGTGATAGAGATTGTCGGGGACGCCGTAATCGTAAGCGACGTACAGATCCGGCCAGCCGTCATTATCGTAATCCCACCACGTTGCGGAGTGACTTTGACGTTCGCCCGAGATGCCGGAGTGTTCCGTGACGTTGGTGAAAGTGCCGTCGTGGTTGTTGTGAAAGAGATAGCCTCGCTGCCCATTCGGATGGGCCGTGATATCGAGGATGTTGGTTGCGATATAAACGTCGAGCCAGCCATCGCGATCATAGTCGCTGAATGCGGCCATGACGCTCGAGTCTTTCACATCGAGGCCGTAGGCGTGGGCCATTTCCTTGAACGTGCCATTGCCCTGGTTGATATAGAGGAGATTGGGCTCACGAAAACGACAGACGTAAATATCCAGCAGACCATCGTTGTTCACGTCAGCAAAGGTGACGCCTTGTTTCCACACGATGGCATCGGTGCTCTTGTCGCCGACGCCAGCCTTGTCGGTGACGTCTTCAAATTTCCAGTTGCCCAGATTGCGGAAGAGTCGGCAGCTTTCCGTTTTACTCACCACAAAAAGATCGGGTTTGCCGTCATTATCGTAGTCGCCGATGGCGACACCGCTGCCCACCGAACTAGTCTCGAATTCCTGGTAGAGGACGCCCTTCATTTTCGGGTCCGCAAAACGATTTTCCGTGCGGATGCCGGTTTCGTCGGGCGATACCTGCACGAACATCGTTTTCCCTTTCGGAAAAAGATGCGGTCCGAGCGGCTTCTCGACGATTGCGCCCGCGTTTGCGGCATGGGAAAGGGTTCCCGCGCAAATAAAACCGACGAGGAGAGTCATGCATTTCACGCCGCACGTGTTGTTTTTTCTGACGCTGAAATTGAAGGGCATCGGGGGAACTATTTGGCGGTTGGGGGACACGAAAGGAGCAGCGTGGGCGACTTGGGGATGTTGTCGTGAGTGGTGTTTGCTCCCGTCGGCCAGCGGACGCGAATGTGTTTTGGCGGATTGGAATCGGGATATCCGAAGAAAGTGACCGCGCTGGACTGACTGTAGTAACCCGAGCCGGCATGGACTTCGCCCGTCTGCGTGGTGCCGTCTTTCAGCTCAACGGTGATGCTGGCGCCGATGGCGGTGGGATTGCTGCGAGGCCCCGTCAAAATCACGCCGAACGAATTTCGTCCGACAATCGGATTGTTCTTAAATGCCAGCGTCGTGTTGTTGTTTCTCGAAATGAAAAAATCGGGCCAGCCATCGTGATCGAGATCAAGCGTGACGAGCGATTTGGCATCCCCCGGCACGATCAATCCGCTTTCTGCCGGCGTCGCGGCGGCGAAATGTCCATGGCCATCGCCACGCAGGAGCTGACTTAATCCGGAATCATGACGGCCAACCGCGGGGATCGGCGCGAAGGAATTTTGTACGGCGTAAATGTCAGCGTGGCCGTCACCATCGAAATCCCCCGTGACGATTCCCTGCAGGAGGGAAATTTGGGCAATACGGGGCAAGGGTTCGAAGCGATAGGTTCCGTCGGACTGGCTCATGAAAACACCGCTCCGCATTTCGGTGACGGCAAAACGATCCGCTTTGGCCAGCGTGTCTTCCCCGAACATGTCGCCCAAGGTTGCCCGCGCGTACGGATCGGTCTTCGGGTATTTTTTCAGGATGGAAGGAATCGCAGCGCCCATTTCGCGGCGGCTACGCCAGGGATAGAGCTTTTCGCCTTCGTAATAACCTTCGATGAGCTGGTTGCCATCGCGGCCTTTGAAGTCACCCGAGAAAAGCAACGCGGGGTGCCGCGGGTCGGCGCGATAAATCGTGTTCAGGCCTAGATTCCCCGCGACGAAATCGGGACGACCGTCACCGTTGAAATCGGCGCTTGCCAGCGAGGTCCACCATCCGGTGCCGGCTGCGAGGAAACCTGCTTTTTCACTCCAGTCTTCGAAGCCCTGACCGGCTTTGTTGTGGAAGTATTTTATATGGCCCCAATCGAGCGCGATCAGCAGGTCGGGCCAGCCATCGCCATCGACGTCACTCCACAAGGCCGATGTCACCAAGCCCACTTCGCGCAACGCCGGCGCGAGCGTGTCGGTCACGTCTTCAAACTTCCCGCCGCGATTTGCGAGCAGCGCGCTTTGCGGAGCGGTGGGATATTGTCCGGGTACGAGGCGTGCTCCGATGAACACATCAAGATGGCCATCGCGATCGAAATCCGTGGCCGCGACTGTGCCGGCGCTGATGGAAAGTGCCGGCAGGGAGCCTTCCGGCGCTGCGGTGAAACGGCCGGCGCCGTCGTTGAGAAAAAGCTTCGGCTGGTATTCCGGAATCCCCGCTGGCTGCGCATTACCACCTTTGCTCACGAGCAAATCCTGGCTGCCGTCTCCATTGGCATCGAAAAATAACACGGGGCCGTCGTCCACGGTTTCGACAGGCAATAGCGTCGTAGTATCGACCGGCAAAAATCCACCGTTGGTGGCGGCGATCAACACCCGTGCCGGCGTGAGCGTGGTTCCGCCGATCACGAGATCTTCGCGATCACTTCCCGTGATCTTTCCCACGGCGATCGCCGGACCACGACGGTTGAATCGCGTCGGAACCAATCGTTGGACAGACGCCTCGTTAACCGTTTCCTCCCGGGATTGCAGAAGCAGACCATTCGCCTCGCTGACCTCGGTAAACTGTCCGGGTGCGGGCTTTTTCTCTTCGGCGGGCAATTGAATTTGCCCCTCGGGTTCGGTGATGGTGAACCGACGGTCCACCGGCAAATTTTCGAAAGTCTGCGCGTGTCCGCTCGGCCAGGTGACGGTCAGGCGGCGGATGCTGGTATCGGCGCCGAGTCCGAAGTGCACGGCCGGTTCACTGCTGGAAAGGTAGCCGCGTGCGAGCCAGAGCTGCCGTACTTGCACGCCGGAAACGGTCTCAAGCTTTACGGTGGCGCCGATACCAAACCGGTTTGAAACCGTGCCGCGCAGATCGACGAGGATGCGATGACCTTGATGGTTGTCGTTGCGGAGAACCGTGACCCCGGCCTCATAGTTGGAATAAATGAGATCGAGGTTGCCGTCGCCGCCGAGGTCGCCGAATGCGGCGCCCAAGGCCACGCCTTTTTGATTCAATCCCCACGCTGCACCGATGTTTTCAAACTGAAGGTCGCCAAGGTTGCGAAACGCGAAATGGTTTTCGTTGAGGACCGGCGTTTCGTGCATGATGCGAATGCGTTCGGAGGGGCTTTCGACGTTTTTCATGCGCATCGAGACGTCGACGCTGGGATCGCGATTGTAGCCGTTGGTGACGAACAGATCGAGCCGGCCGTCATTATCCAAATCCTCGAACCGCACTGCCCAGGTCCAATCGGTGGCCGCGATACCAGCGAGAAACGCCGCTTCGAGCACGCGGGAAGTTCCGGTGTTTAAGAGCAGCGCGCTGCGGTGTGCTTTTGGCGCTGCTGGAGAATTGTCCACTTCTTCGCTTCGTCCGCGCGCGTCGGCCGCACTGCGTTGATCCTTTTCGTGAGTCGCAGGCGCCATATCGGCGACGAGCAGATCGATCAGGCCATCGTTGTTCACGTCTCCGACGTCGGCGCCCATCGAATAGTAGGATGTATGGGGCAGGACTTGATCGATGGTGTTGGTGAAAGTACCGTCGCGATTGTTGTGATAGAGTTTGTCCGGGACGCCGTAGTCGTTGGCGACATAGAGGTCGGGCCAGCCATCGTTATCGTAATCCCACCAGGTCGACGAATGGCTCTGCGCCTCGCCGCTGATACCGCTGCTGTCAGTGACGTTGGTGAACGTGCCATCGCGATTGTTATGGAAGAGATAACCCCGCTGCCCAGCTGGATGTTTGGCCGTATCGAGAATGTTGGTGGTGAGATGGACATCGAGCCAGCCATCGCGGTCGTAGTCGCAAAAAGCGGCCATCACGCTCGAGTCCTGCACGTCGAGCCCATAGGATTTGGCCAGCTCTTTAAATGTACCGTCGCCTTGATTGATATAGAGCAGGTTCGGTGCATTGAACCGGCAAACGTAGAGGTCGAGTTTTCCATCGTTGTTCACGTCGACGAACGTCACGCCCAATTTCCAGATCACCACGGCATCGCCTTTGTCGCCGACGCCGGCCTTCTCCGTGACGTCTTCGAACTTCCAGTTGCCGAGGTTGCGAAAGAGCCGGCAGCTTTCCGTTTTGCTGACGACGAATACATCCGGCCGGCCGTCGCCGTCATAGTCACCGATTGCGACGCCGGTGCCGAGCGAGCCGCCCATGTATTCCTGGTAGGATTCGCGCCACATTTTGGGATCGGCAAAACGGTTTTCCGTTTTGATTCCGGTCAATTCGGGGGGCAGTTGGGCAAACATCGTTTTGCCCTGCGACGACGAATAAGGCGGCAGCGGTTTTTCCGTGATACCTTCTCCGGGTGAAGCCGCTTTTGCCAATCCCGCCGCAACGAACGCTGCCGCCAGCGAGAAAACCCGGATGAATGGCGCGGTGGGAGAGCGCTCCGGGAATCGTGGACAAGGCTCGGAGGCTGACATGGGAAGTTGGCGATGGGACGGACCTCGCAGGGGGGAGTCAAGTCAAGTTTTGGTGGTCCTTGGCGCTCGGAAAATGGACCCGAATCATAAGTGCGGTTCCGTGCAAAAAACACCCCGATTTTCGGTGTTGGATGGTGCGATTTACGGACACTGTTCGGAATAAGAACTTGGCTTGCCCGTGACTTCCCTCTGCGATGGGAACGCGATTTCCGCGGTAAATCCGATCACCCCATTGACCAAACCCTTTCGAATTTCCTCGCTCGCCTGGATCGCCATTCCGTTGTGTGCGATCGGATTTCTGATTTGGATAAATCAAGTCCGGGTTCGGCAAATCGAATACGTTTCCAGCATCGGTGAACCCGTCGAAGCAAACGTGGCTTCCGATACGTCGACCAATCCAGAACCGCACACCCGGTTGATTGTGCCCGGGCATATCAATCCCAGTTACCAGTGGCTCAACCAAACCCGGCAAATGTTAACGAAGCACGAGTGGCGGGTGCGTCGCGTGGATTACGAAAATGCGCCCTTTGGCCACGAAGTATTTGCGGCATCGCCTTATCGATGGTGGCTGGGATTCATTGCGTGCATCGAGCGGCGGGGTACGGCCGACTCCATCGACCAAGCGGTCGAGCGCGCGGCGCTTTTTGCAGATCCGGCGCTACACGTGTTACTGCTGGTGGGAACGGCGCTCTTCGTCGCCTGGCACTTCGGCGTATTTCCCGGGGTCCTGTTATCGATTGGTTTCGCGAGCCTGTTTCCTTTTGGCGGCAACTTCAGTCCGGGCGCACCCGAAGAGCGCGGCTTGGTTTTGGCTCTGGTAGTTTGGAGCCTGTTGCCATTGGTTTTGGGTGCGCGGGTGCTTTATTCGGTGGTCTCGGACCCCGGAAAAAAAGCGCAGCGCTGGTTCTTCGCTGGAGGTGTTATCGGGGGACTTGGACTTTGGATCAGCGTGGCAATTCAAGTGCCTGTTCTCCTCGGCATCGCAATTGGCGCGTTAGGGGCGGCGTGGATTGCGCGAAATGCAGCTGACGGAAGCGGCGCGCCCGCCCGCGGCGTGCTGCCTTGGCGAGCCTGGGCGTTCGGAGGCGCGGTGGGAACACTCGCGGCATATTTGATCGAGTTTTTTCCTGCACATATGGGGACTTGGGAGTTACGTGCGGTGCACCCGTTGTACGGTTTGGCCTGGCTCGGTGGCGGCGAATTGGTTGCGTGGATCGCGGCGTGGATTCAGTCGCGGAAATTGGCCAGATCACCACGGGATATTGCCGTCATCGTGCTCGCGATCGCCGGGCTGGCGTCGTTGCCGGTGGCTATGTGGCTGGCGAAAAACTGGGGATTTTGGGAGGCGGATCCTGCGGTGTCACGACTGACGAAACTCACCGGCAGTGGCGTGGCCACGAGTTTCTGGGCGTGGATGGTACGCGATGGAATTACGGGTGCCGTGGCGGCGACGTTCCTGCCAACGCTGTTGGTTGCGCCCGCAATTTGGTTGATGCTGCGTCGTACAGTGAATGCGGGTGCGCGTGTTCCGATCGCGCTGGTGCTTGGGCCTCTCGTTGTCGTATTCGCGCTGGCCTGCGATCGACTCAGCTGGTGGAACGGGTTCGATGCTTTAATACTGGTGCTGCTCGTCGCTTCCGCAGTCGCACTGCCGGTGAGCGAGAAATCACGGTTTTCGCAGTGGGCTTATAGTGTGCTCGCGGCCGTGATATTTTTGCCGGGCATGGTGCAATTAATTCCATCGATGAAGCGCGCGCAGGACAATACGCTCAACGAAGCGGAGGTGTTCGGTCTCATCGAACGCGATTTGGCCCACTGGCTCGCAAAACGGGTCGGACCGAATCGTGCGCTGATCCTGGCGCCGCACAATCAGACTGTGGCGCTCAATTATTATGGCGGCCTGCCCGGACTCGCGACGCTCGGCTGGGAAAACCGCGGTGGCTTGGCGGCCGCAATGCGTGTGGTCAGTGCGAGTACTCCGGAAGAGGCGCGGGAACTCGTCAACCGGCGCGGGATCACGCACATCATCATTCCGTCATGGGACAAGTACCTCGATGTGTACACGCAGATGGGCATGGGTCGCATGGAAGGCACGTTCATGAATTTGCTCCATCAATGGGTGTTGCCGTCGTGGTTGCGCCCGGTGCCATACCAGCTTCCGGTGATTGCGGGCTTTGAAGGGCAGACGGTGACAGTTTTTGAGGTCGTCGAGGAAGAACAAGACCAAGCCTCCGAGATGAGCCGGATTGTGGAATATTTTATCGAAATGGGGCAGATGGAGGTCGCCAGTAACGCGGTGCTCGCACTCCGAAAATTTCCTGCTGACCTCGGTGCGTTGGTCGCCCGCGCTCAGTTCGAAGGCTCGAAAAACGACACCGTGGCTTTTGCGCGTTCGATCGAACAGCTTCGCACGCGACTCACCGCGAAGGCGGACCGCAATTTGCCTTGGGACCGTCGTGTGAGCCTTGCGATCGTGCTCATGCGCGGGAAACAAACCGATCTGGCCCGCGAGCAGATACGCCGCTGCCTTAACGATCTCGACGAGGCAAAGCTGCGTTCGCTCACGACCGGAACGCTCTACCGGCTTCACGTGGTGAACAAGGCCGTCGGTCTTTCGATCAACGACCCGAAGCTCCGTCAACTCGCGCTCGATCTATTGCCGGCTGATTTGCGAAATCGCTTGTGAGCCATTGGCCATTGGAAAATCGGCAGCGTTTTGCCGCGAGTTGCGCTCGACGCGGAACGGGCGCTTGGTACGTTGGTCGGAAATTTTCCGCCTGCATTCCCCTGCAGGGCTTCGACCCCTTTGTTCGCTGATTTCTCATGATTAAACGAATCCAATCCGTCTCTTTCAGTGTCGCGTTCGGTTTTGTCGCCACTGCGGTATTGCCCGCGGCGTCGCCGCTGGCGAATGAAACTTCGGCCTATCTCCAGGCGCAAATAACCAGCGCAGTTAATTGGATGCCTTGGGGCGAAGGCGCCTTCACGAAGGCGAAGAGCGAGGGCAAACCCGTGTTTGTGTTTATCGGTTCCGCTTCGAGTGAGCTAAGCCGCGCGATGGCCCGGCAGACCTTTGCGAACGCCGAAACAGCGGCGCTGCTCAACCAGACTTTCATTTGTGTGCTGGTCGACCGCGAGGAGCACCCGGAATTGGTTTCCCTTTACCAGACGTATCTCAGCGAGATCAAACAGCTCAACGGCCAGCCAATCAATCTCTGGCTCACGCCCGAACTCCTGCCTTACGAGGGGGCGGCCTATCTGCCACCGACAGAAGAGTGGGGTAAATCGAGTTTTCTGAAAATTGCCCAGCAGGCCAAAGCCGTGTGGGATTCTGATCCGGCGGGCTGCCGGACGCGCGCCAAGGAAGCAGTCGCGCAACTGGCGGGAGTGATGAAATCGGTCGCACCTGCCACGGCTCCGGCAGAAAAAGCAAAGACGCGCCTGAGCAGCGCGGCAGAAATGTGGCGCGGACAATTTGACGCCACCAACGGCGGTTTCACGGAAGCACCCAAGGGACTGGAACCCGAGTTACTGCGTTTTATGTTGAAGCAATCGCCCGCGGACCACGATGCGGCGGTTGCTACGTTGCGCGCGATTGCGGGCAGCGCGGTGCGCGATCCCCTGGACGGCGGTTTTTTCAGATATGCGACAGATGTGAAGTGGCATTTGCCTTATCCGCAAAAAAATCTTTCCGACCAGGCGCGCATGGCGCTCGCCTATCTCGATGCGGCGAAAGGTGACGACGTCAAAGCGTTTGGCGCAGTTGCGCGGGGCGCGCTCGACTATGCACTGACGCAGCTCGCACGTTCCGACGGAACTTTCGATGCCGGAGAGGACGTTACGAGTGAAGAGCTGGCGGGCTATAACGCGTGGACCACGGCGGAAATCGATGCCGCTCTGGGCGCAGATGCCGATGCTTTCAAAAAAGCCCACGGCGTGGAAGCGGCGGGCAATATTACCAGTGACGAGGACCTTTCCGGAAAAATTGCGGGAAAGAATCTCCTGCGCGGGACACTGACGCCGTCCGATAATGACGCAACCGCAGTTGGCCGGTTGTTCGCGTTGCGTGCAAAACGAGGGATGCCTCTCCGCGATCAAAGCGCATCAGCGGGCGTGCACGGATTATTGCTCGCGGCGCTCGCGCGGGCCGGCGAGCAGCTCAACGAACCGCGTTTTGCGAAAGCGGCCGCCCAGTTGCACGATGCGATTAAAAAACATTTTGTGCGCTCGGAAGCCGGTGAACTCCGGCGTTTGCGCGATTCATCGCTGTCAGCGGCGCCATCCGACTACGTGGCGATCGCGCTCGGATGCCGGGAATTTTCCCGGACCGCGAAGCGGGCCGACGCCGGCGAACTTGCCGGCCGTTTACTCGCTCGCGGGAACTCGGATTTCTTTGATCCAGTCAGTGGCCGCTATTATGCGACTATTGCAACCTTGCCCCCAGGAATATTTGTGCGTCCGTGGGCAGTCGGTGACGTACCATCCGCCGAATCGCTCGCAATACAAGCCGGTGCATCCGCCGATCAAATCAAAGCAATCGCCGCCGCTCTCGCGGCATCGGTGGACGAAGTCAGCGCGCCTCCTCCCGGCGATGTATTGCTGGCGCTCTCACTCGCACAATAAAACACCCAACCCGGATGGGATTTCTTTCGTCATGGATTTTGAAGTGAAATTATCACGAAGCGGAGCGGCAGCCTTTCCCGCATTTTTTTGGGCACTAGCGATAATCATGAGCGTGATTGCCTCGGCGGCACCTGGCAGTTCGACTTCCGTGATGCGAGCTGACAATCCTGCGATCGTTTATGAAGGGCGCTACGACACGACTTCCTCCGGCGGCGTGCGGTGGGGGTTCCCGGGAGTCACCGCTTATCTCCATTTCCGCGGAGACTCGCTTTCGGCAAAAATTGAAGCGTCGGACGATGATTTGTATTTCGACGTAAGCGTCGACGGCGCTGCGCCAACGGTGTTGCGCGCGGGCAAAGGCGTCGCGGATTATTCGCTTTTTAAAAGCGCCACGCAGAGTGAACATTCGGTCACCCTGACCCGACGCAACGAGAGCTGGCAGGGAACGTGTACTTTGTTGGAATTCTCTTTTGGTGCCGCGGGTGAGTGGTTATCGCCCCCGGAGTTGCCGAAGCGGAAGTTGATGTTCGTCGGGGATTCGGTGACGTGTGGCGAGATGGTCGCGTATGAGAGTGGCCGCGATATGCGCGCGAAGTTGAATTCCAACGCGCGCATTTCCTATGGCATGCTGGTCGCGCGTCGTCTGGGTGCGCAGTGCCACCTGGTGAGCTACGGCGGCCGCGGAATCATTCGCGATTGGCAGGGAATTCGCGATACGCGGAACGCACCGCAATTCTATGAATTCGCACTGCCGGACGATTCAGCGGTGCGCTGGGATCACAATCGCTACGTGCCTGATGCAATTGGAATTCAGCTCGGCACGAACGATTTCAACCAGGGAATTCCCGACCAAAATGAATTCATTAACGCCTATGTGCAATTTGTGGAAAAAGTCCGGCGCGACGCCCCGCAGGCTCTGATTTTTTTGATGGATTCGCCCATCGTTAACGATGAACCCGGACGCGGACCGCGGCGTGCCGTGCTGCACTCGTACCTGGAGCAAATCGTCGCCCGTCTGGGCAATCCCAAAGTTATCCTCGCGCCTTTGCCGCGGTATCCGGGGGTTCCCAACAACGGGCACCCTTCTGGCGCAGAGCACGAAGCGATGGCTGGCGAACTGGAGCCTCTCCTCCGGCGTGTTTTGGGTTGGTAGGTTGTTTGCGTTTGCCTCAGTGCGCCGAGTTACCGCGAGCGTGGTCGCGGATGGCTTTGACGAGAATTGTTGCGACTATGATCAACTCCAGCGCGAGGAGGGGAATAGTCAGGAGGTCCATGCGGGTATGGACCGGGTTTCTCGTTTAAGCGTTCCGGCAAAAAACTTCGGGACGAGGTAAAGCGGCGATCTGCCGTCGTTCCGCGAAAGTGCTTGGCGCGAGGGTAATCCGTACTCTTTTACTGAACTCGGAAACGAAATTCGAGACCCGGTCTCGAATTATTCCAGGGTGATTATTAGCTTTAGACTGAGGAAAAAGATGACGATACTCTTACCAGGCCCGGCCACCCTAAACGAGGGTGACGCGGCTTACTTTCGCAAAATATGAACGAAGCGAGGCCAGTCATTTCGTGGCTTGGATCTTTCGCGAATCGGGTGTTGCGGGCAACGGTCAGGGCCGGGGTGGGCATGACGATACTGGTGGTTTACGCGGGCGCTGCGGACGTTCCTTCTACTCCAAGCGAAACGGACCCGGTGCGGACGATCCGGCAGTTTTGGGATCTGACCAGCGAGCAAAAACGGGAACCACGCCAGTTCGAGATTCACTGTTGTGTGACCTATTACGATCCTGCCTGGCGGTTGTTGTTTATCCAGGATGAGGCCGGCGCAGGTGCCTATGTGCCGCTTGCTCCATCAAATATTTTTCCGTTCAAGGCGGGTCAGCGCCTTTTTATTTTCGGCCGGTACGCCATGACCAGTGACAATTTCTCGGTCGATGGCGCCACGCTGACAGTCGATGGTGCGGGGTTTCCTAAAGCGATCGACATTGTGCGGCGCATAGGTGATTCGGTCCAGTTTATGTCCAAGTTTGTTACGTTGGAGGGCTTGGTGGATCATTACCGCAGACTCCCCCCAAGACACTTGGAAATGACTCTCTCGGTGGAGGGTAAGGCGATGGTGGTGTGGCTCCAACGTGAGCTGACCGATCCGATTCCCAATTTGTCCGACGCGTACGTTCGAGTTTCCGGCGTCTACAATTCCCAACTCGGACCCAATGGCGCACTCCAGTATTACTCACTCCTGGTGCCCGAGATCAGTTATCTGCAAGTAATCGGCCGCCTCGACAACGATCCACGTTTTAATCAGCCAGTGCAGCCGATCGGCGGACTGGCGAAACTTCCCGCGGGTCAGTTGGTGCGAATCACGGGTGAAGTTAAAGCACAGGAAGCCGGTCATTTTGTCACGATTCGCGACCAAACCGGTCAGATCGACGTCATGACGGCGCAGACCCGGCCCTGCTCAATCAACGAGACAATCGAAGCCATCGGTTACACCTCGATCCAAGGGACCAACTGGCAACTCGCTGAAGGACTTTTTCGTGTGGGCGGTTATACTGCCGCGCCCAAACAGGTCGATGCAACCGCTGGGGCCGAACCGCTGCATTTGGCAGCACAAGTTCTTGAGCTTTCACCAGAGCAGGCGAAGTTGAGTCGCCCGGTTTCACTCACGGCAGTGGTGACCTGGTCCGATTCGAGTTCACCGTTTTTCTTTGTTCAGGACGCGAGTGGTGGGGTGTGCGTGATGCGCGGCAAATCGACTTCCACCCTTCGCGCGATCGGACGAAACGTGGTAATTCACGGCGTGACCGGCATGGGGCAGTTTTCGCCGGTCGTCGTGGCGACCGATTTTGACAAGGTAAGCGAGCTCGTTCTGCCGCAGGCAAAACAGATTTCGCTCGAGCACGCACTCAGTGGCGTGGAGGAAGCGCAGTGGGTTGAAATGCGTGGGTATCTGCGGCGCATCGATAAACGCGGCGGACTCTCGGAGCTCGAAATCGCGACATCGGGCGGGGATTTCATTGCGGTCTTGCCGGCGGGAGAAGACTTGTCCGCCTTGACAGGCGCGGTGGTACGGCTGCATGGCGTTTGTACGGCCAGTGCCGATGAGCAGCGCAAGCTCACTGGAATAAAACTTTGGGTGCCGTCGGCGGCTTACGTGCAGGTGGAGGAACCGGCGCCGAAAAATAATTTCGATGTGCCACTGCGTTCGTTGGCGAGCTTGGGACAGTATGGTAACTTGCAATCATTTACCCAGCGGCTTCGCGTGGCCGGAGTTGTGCTGCATCATGTGCTCGGGCACGTCATCTATTTGCAGGATGGCGCGGACACGTTGCCGGTTTTCTCGCGGGAAACGGAACGACTTCAGCCGGGTGATCGAATTGAAGCGGTGGGATTCCTTGGCCGTCAAGGTGGGCGCATTGGTCTGCGGGAAGCGGTTTATCGCAAGATGGGCAAGGAATCGGAACCGACGCCAAAGCTTGTCACCGTGGAAAATGAGCCAGTGATTGCTGGGGATGGCCGGTTGGTGAAGGTGGAAGGCACGCTGATCGACAGTTCTTCCACGGGAGGTCAGTTGCGACTGACGCTCCAGGCGTCCAACACCATTTTCGAAGCATTTCTCGAGACAAATCAGGCAGGAGTGATGGGCAGAATCGAGAACGGAAGCCGTCTCGCGCTTATCGGGGTTTACGACGTTAAATATGACGAGTATGCGAAGCCCGCCGCGTTTCAGTTACACTTGCGGACCATCAACGACGTAACGGTGCTGCAACGTCCGTCATGGTTCACGCGCCAGCGAATCCTGGCTTTTGCCAGCACGCTGGGATTGGGCACTTTGATTTTCATTGCGTGGGTCGCAGCGCTGCGTCGGAGAGTGAAAGCGCAAACCGAACAAATTCGCGAACAAGTGCAGCGCGAATCCTGGCTTAAGGATGAGCTACAGCGTGCGAGCAAAATCGAATCGCTGGGGTTGCTGGCGGGCGGTATCGCCCATGATTTCAACAATCTGCTCACGGTAATGATGGGTAACCTTTCACTGATCCGGCTCGATCGAGCCCTCACGCGTGATTCGGTGGAATCACTTCAGAGTGCCGAGCGTGCCGCCTTGCGCGCGCGGGACCTCACTCAGCAACTGCTCACTTTTTCAAAGGGCGGTGCACCTATCCGGACCGCTGTTTCACTCCCTGAAATCGTGCGCGAAGTCGCTGAGTTCGCGTTGCGCGGCTCAAAAACGCGGTGCGACTTCGATATTCCGGACGATCTCTGGCCGGCGAATGTGGACAAGGGCCAGATCGGTCAGGTGGTCCAAAATATCGTCATCAACGCCATGCAGGCGATGTCTGAGGGCGGGAATGTCGAAATTGCCCTGCGCAACACCACGGTAGGCGATGAACTCGGGAAAGTACTCATGCCCGGACGCTATCTATTGCTGAGCGTCACTGATCATGGACCGGGAATCCGGGCAGATGATCTGCACCATATTTTCGATCCCTATTTCACGACCAAAAAAACCGGCACCGGTCTGGGGCTTGCGACCGTGTACTCGATCATCAAAAAACATCTCGGCCATATCTCTGCCGAATCGGCGCCGGGTCGTGAAACAACGTTTAAGATCTGGCTGCCCGCCGCGGAAAGTTCGCCGACGGTTGCGGTGCCGGTGCGGAGAACGCCATCGTTAGCGCCGGTTAAAGACAACGCGACAGTTCTCTTTATGGATGACGAGGAAACGATCCGGAATCTGGGTCAAACGCTCCTTTCTCGGATGGGATTTTTCGTCACTACTACTGGCGACGGGGCTGAAACTATTCGTGAGTATAAAAAGGCGTGGGAAGCGAAGCGTCCCTATGATCTGGTGATTCTTGATCTGACCATCCCCGGAGGCATGGGCGGACGCGAGACGATGGAGGAGTTGCTGAAGTTCGATCCCAGCGTTCGTGCGATCGTGTCGAGTGGTTATTCCAACGATCTCGTGCTCGCCAACTATCACGCGCATGGTTTTCGCGGGATGATCTCGAAACCCTACGAAATTGCCGATTTTTCCCTCGCGATCGAACAAGTCCTGCGCGGGGTGCGTGCCTAAAACGCTCAGGTGATCGGCCGCTGAGCACAAGGTGGGCGTCGGTCTCCGCCCCGACGCTGATCGAGCCAATCGTGGATAGGTCCTTCGACGGGCCCGAGTCCTGGCTTGTCGAACGGAGAAATCAACGACCCCTGAGAGGCACCGGCGTGGCCGGGAATTCCGCTGCGCTTCGCGTCAGGTTTTTCCTGATTTTCTGTGCGCTGTCAGAGCGAGGCGTGTAGAGGCAAACATTTTACCCTGAACTGGATGTGTTCTGACGGGTCCACTCATGGAGGGGACCGATGCGAGGGCTGAACCTTAAGAATTCCATGCCGACAGTTTCAATGCGCTGGCAGTCCTGGATGGCCAGGCAAACGCGCTCGCGCACGCCCGCGAGCGAGATGCCGTTGCGCTCGGAAATTTTCAGCCTCGAGCAACTCGCGCGACATGCCCGGCTGCTGGCCGTGGACCATCAGGTAGGCGCCAAGGGCCGGGCGAACCGTCTCCTCGATCGACTCGACGAGAACGAGCAAATCTTTCGCGAATTCAATCGGGGCACCCTGGCGGTGGACCCGAGCAGGAAAGTGACGCCGGCGGCCGAGTGGCTGTTGGACAATTTTTACCTGATCGAAGAGCAAATTCAGCTGGCCCGCCGCCATTTGCCGCAGAGTTACAGCAAGGAATTGCCGCGTTTGCTTAAGGGTCCGTCGGCAGGCCTGCCGCGCGTATACGATATTGTCCTTGAGCTGATTTCCCATGTAGATGCGCAGATCGATGCCACGTCGTTGAGCGCATTTGTGGCGGCGTATCAAACGGTCTGTCCTTTGAAACTGGGCGAACTCTGGGCGGTGCCGATCATGCTGCGGCTCGGATTGATCGAAAATCTTCAGCGTATCACCAAACGACTCATCGGTGCGCGGGGAGATCGTGATCTTGCAGATCTGTGGATGGATCGCCTGCAAAATATGGCGGAAAAAAGTCCCGCCGATGTGATCATCGTCGTGGCCGACATGGCCGAATCGGATTTGCCTTTGACGAGTTCGTTCGTCGCGGAATTCAGCCAGCGTCTATCGCGGCAAAGCCCGGTGTTGCATCTCGCACGATCGTGGCTCGAGCAACGGCTCGCGGAGCAAGGGCAGTCGATCGAGCAACTTGTGCAGATTGAGAGTCAGAGCCAGGCGGCGGATCAGGTTTCCGTGAGTCACAGTATCGCCAGCCTGCGTTTTCTCAGTGCGATGGATTGGAAGGAATTCGTCGAAACACTCAGTTTGGTGGACCAGACCTTGCGGGGCGATCCGGCCGGAGTGTACGGCGAAATGGATTTCGCCACGCGCGATCGTTATCGCCATTCAGTTGAGTCGCTCGCCCGCCGAAGCGTGCTCACCGAGACCGAAGTCGCCCGACAGGCGGTGCAACTGGCGAGCGAAGCGATGCGCCGCCACGAACGAACCGATCGCCGGTCTCATGTGGGATTTTATCTCATCGATCGCGGATTGCCCTCACTTGAGCGAGCCATGAAGGCGGGACGGGCGTGGAGTATGCTTGGATCCCGCGGCGTTCAGCGGTTTCCTTTAACATTCTACGCCGGTGGAATCACCTCTTTCACGCTGGCCAGCACCGCGTGGTTTGTGCTGCTGGCGAACGACTGGCAGTTGCCGCTGTGGAAACTGATTCTTTGCACGGCCGTTTTCATGGTTTGCGCCAGCCAGCTCGGAGTTGCCCTCGTCAACTGGCTTTCATCGCTCCTGGTCACACCCCACCGGTTGCCCCGGCTCGATTTCTCAGGCGGCATTTTGCCGAATGCGCGAACCATGGTGGTGATCCCAACGATGTTGGGCGACGCGGCGGGAACCGACCGGCTGATCGAGACCGTGGAAATTCACTATCTCGCCAATCGGGATGCGAATCTGCACTTCGCTCTGCTGACCGATCTGCGCGATGCCACGCGGGAAAATATGCCCGGCGATGCGGATCTGGTCGCGCGAGCAAGAGCGGGAGTGGAACTTCTCAATCAGAAATACGGGGAAGGGCGCAGTGATCGATTTTTTCTTTTTCATCGGCCGCGACTCTGGAACCCCGGCGAAGCCTTATGGATGGGTTACGAGCGGAAGCGCGGTAAGCTGACCCAGTTCAATGCGCTGTTGCGCGGCGCCCCGCATCGGGGTTTTTCGGATATTATCGGCGACCTGTCGATTTTGCCGGCGATCAAATACGTCATCACGCTCGACACCGACACACAGTTGCCGCGTGACGCCGCACGCCAGCTTGCCGGCACCATCGCGCATCCGCTCAATCGTCCGGAATTCGATCCGGTACGCGGCATCGTGACGGAAGGCTACGGAATTCTCCAGCCGCGCGTCGGAGTGAGTCTGCCCAGTGCCGGACGGTCGTGGTTTGTGCGACTCTTTGCCGGCGATGCTGGAATCGATCCCTACACGCGCGCCGTGTCGGATGTTTATCAGGATGTTTTCCATGAAGGCTCATTTATCGGCAAGGGCATCTATGACGTGGATGCCTTTGAGCGCGCGCTGACCGGTCGTTTTCCCGACAACACGGTACTGAGTCACGATTTGTTGGAATCGTGCCATGCCCGATCTGCGCTCGTGAGTGACGTGGAGTTGTACGAGGAGCATCCTTCCCGCTACAACGTCGACATCAACCGCCGCCACCGGTGGATCCGCGGAGATTGGCAGATCACGCAGTGGCTGCTTTCGCGTGTGCCCGGACCGGATGCACGAAAAATCACGAATCCGCTTTCCGGACTTTCGCAGTGGAAGATTTTCGACAATTTGCGCCGGAGCCTCGTCCCGGTCGCCCTGATGCTGATGCTGTTGGGAAGCTGGTTGCTCATTCCCGAGCATGGCGCCTTTGGCACGCTCTTGGTGCTCACGGTGATCGCGCTGCCTGGCCTGTTGCCGCTGCTCGTTGATATTTTCCGCCGGCCCACCGATTTGCCCTGGACGATGCATCTGCGTGAGTCGGGGAATTCAGCAGCCCGGCAGATCGGGCAAATATTTCTCACCCTGGTTTTTCTCCCTTACGATGCGTTTATCAGCCTCGATGCCATCAGCCGGACTTTGCTGCGTTTATTAATTACCCGAAAGCGACTCCTTGAATGGCAAACTTCGAGCGATACCGAACGAACCGCACGCACGGATCTCGCGGGTTTCTTTTCCACCATGTGGTTTGCACCGCTGGCAGCGTTGGCGACGGGAGCCGCGCTGGTCCTGCAGGAACCGGGGCAAGTACCCATGGCGTTGCCTTTGCTCGGGCTTTGGTTGTCGGCTCCGTGGATCGCGTGGTGGATCAGCCAGCCAATCAGCCAGCCCGCGCCCGATCTGACCGACGCGCAACTCGCGTTCCTCAGGCGAACCGCGCGCAAGACCTGGCATTTTTTCGAGACTTTCGTAACGGCGCGGGAAAACTGGCTGCCGCCGGATAACTTCCAGGAGGTTCCCAATCCTCTTATCGCGTCACGCACGTCGCCGACCAACATCGGGCTCGCGTTGCTGGGCAATCTCGCCGCGAGAGACTTCGGTTATCTGCCCGCCGGCTCGGTGCTCACGCGCACCGAAAACACTTTCGTAACACTTCGGAAACTCGAGAAACACCGGAGTCATTTCTATAACTGGTACGACACGCGTACGCTTCAGCCGCTGCTCCCGCTCTACGTTTCCAGTGTGGACAGCGGAAATTTTGCGGGCCACCTGCTGACGCTGGCAGCGGGTTTGCGCGAAATCGCCGGCGAGCGAATTTTTTCCGGACAGGTTTTCGCCGGATTGCGCGACACTCTCGCGATTGTGCGAAGCTTCGCGGGGGAAAATGCCGCGCTGGCGCAACTTGATATCGATTTGGAAAAATCACCGCCGACATTGCGCGCAGCTTACGCGTTGCTGGAAGGTGTGACTGATCGGACCGGCCAGCTGTCGATCAGTCTTTCCCACGGAGAGGAACGGCTGAAGGAGTGGGCGCAAATATTGAAGCGAAATTGCGACGAGCAGCTGGCCGAGCTGCTTTATCTGGCTCCCTGGTTGCGGGTGAGCGACCTGCTTTTCCATTCGACGGGAGAACTCGGCGCCAAGCTGGCTCTTCTCGATCAGGTGCCGACGCTGCGCGAAGTCGCCAATCTCGAAAAATCGATCGGGACAAGCGTCGAGAAAACGCTGGCGGACATTTCCGTTGATGCAAATCCGGTCCGTCGGGAGGAACGCAAAAACCTGATGGAGCTTCGCGAAGGCCTGCGCGAAGCAGCCGATCACGCGACGCAGCGGCTGACCTCAATTGAAATGCTCGCGAGGGAAAGTGATGAACTGTCAGTGATGGATTTTCACTTCCTGCTCGATCCCTCGCGAGATCTTTTCTCCATCGGTTATAACGTCACGGACCGTCGCCTTGATGCCAGCTTCTTCGATTTGCTCGCATCGGAAGCGCGATTGGGCAGTTACGTCGCCATCGCCCAAGGTCAGGTGGGGCAGGATCATTGGTTTTCTCTGGGACGTTTACTGGTGGCCGCTGATTCAGAACCACTGTTGGTTTCGTGGAGTGGGTCGATGTTCGAATACCTGATGCCGTTGCTGGTAATGCCGAATTACGAGAACACGCTGCTCGACCAGACTTACCGGGCCTCGGTGCGCCAGCAAATTGCTTATGGGAAAACGCGCGGCATTCCGTGGGGAATTTCGGAATCCGGTTACAACCGCACCGACGTGCACATGAACTATCAATATCGCGCTTTCGGCGTGCCCGGACTCGGACTTAAACGCGGTCTCGCCGATGATTTGGTCATCGCGCCCTACGCGTCCGCGCTCGCCTTGATGGTGGCTCCACGTGAAGCGTGCGAAAATCTCGAGCGACTGGTGCAGGAGGGGCGTGAAGGCGCCTATGGTTTTTATGAGGCCATCGATTACACTCCGTCACGACTGCCACCCGATGAGTTGAGCGTGACGATTCAGTCCTACATGTCGCATCACCAAGGCATGAGTTTGCTGTCGTTGGTGAATCTTTTGCGCGACCGCCCAATGCAGCGACGATTCATGGCGTCGCCGTTGCTCAAGGCGGCGGAGCTGTTGTTGCAGGAGCGGGTGCCGAAAACCGCCGCCAATGTTTTCGCTGGCGATCTGGAAATGGAGGAGTCGCGGACGCTTTCCGCCGAGGGCGAAAGCATCATGCGGGTCATCACAAACCCCACGCCGCGCACGCCGGAAGTGCACTTGTTGTCGAACGGACGCTACCACGTGGCGATCAGCAGTTCGGGTGGGGGATACAGCCGCTGGCGGGATTTGGCGCTCACCCGCTGGCGGGAGGATGGCACGCGCGATTGTTGGGGCACGTTTCTTTACCTGCGTGACACCACCAGCGGTGAATTTTGGTCCAACACCTACCAACCGACGATGCGAGCGCCGAAAGGCAGCGAGGCGATTTTCACGCAGGCACGCGCCGAGTTTCGCCAGCAACAAGCGGGCCTCGAAATTCACACGCAGATTTGCATTTCGCCGGAGGATGATGTCGAGCTGCGTCGCCTGACACTCACGAATCATTCCCATACCCAACGAACGATCGAGCTGACCACTTACGCCGAGGTGGTGCTCGCCAGCCTCGGGGCGGATTCCGCTCATCCGGCGTTCAGCAATCTTTTTGTCCAAACCGAATTTGTCCGCGGCTCGTCGGCGGTGCTCTGCACTCGGCGCGCACGGTCAAAAGACGAACGACCGCCCTGGCTCATGCACCTGATGGTCGGACAGGGCGCCGAATTGGGGGAGATTTCCTGCGAGACGGACCGCTCGCGATTCACGGGGCGCGGAGGAAACCTCGCCCGCCCGGCGGCAATGCAATCCGTGACGCCTCTCTCAAACAGTGCCGGGCCGGTGCTCGATCCGATTATTTCCCTGCGACGGACGGTCACCATCGAGGCCGGGGCAACGGCGGTGATGGAGGTGGTGATTGGAGCAGCCGAAAGTCGTGAGGTTATCCAGTTACTTGTCGATAAATATCAGAATTCGCGCATGTCCGATCGCGCGTTTGATCTCGCGTGGACGCACAACCAAGTGACCTTGCGTCAGCTTAATATCTCGGAAGCCGAGGCGCAGCTGTATGGGCGGCTTTCAGGCTCGTTGATCTATGCGGATGCGGCCCGGCGGGCGCCCGCGGCGGTGCTGGTGAGCAACCGGCGTGGACAGAGTGGACTCTGGAGTTATGGGATTTCGGGGGATTCGCCCATCGTGCTCCTGCGATTGAGTGAAACGCAACGGACGGAAATCGCGCGACAGTTAATTCAGGCGCACTCCTACTGGCGCATGAAAGGACTCACGGTCGAACTGCTTATTCTGATCGAGGATGTGTCCGTCTACCGGCAATCACTTTACGAGCAAATCATCGCGTTGATTGCATCTGGAATCGAAGCCCAGATGGTGGATAAGCCTGGCGGGATTTTTGTCCGGCGACTCGAACAGATTTCCCACGATGACCGTGTCCTCTTGCTGTCAGCGGCTCGAGTGGTGTTGAGCGATCAGAACGGCACTCTGAACGAACAGCTGGACCGGCGGAATGTGCTCGATCAAACTGTTCCGGTGTTTATTCCCAGCCGGTCGCCGACACCGGAATGGGCGACGGCGCTGCCTCCGAGGGATTTAATTTTCCACAACGGCCTCGGAGGATTCACCCGCGACGGTCAGGAATACGTGATTACGCTACAACCTGGCCAAACTACGCCAGCACCCTGGGTCAACGTGCTGGCGAACCGCCATTTCGGCACCGTGATTTCCGAAAGCGGTGGTGCCTACACGTGGGCGGAAAATTCCCACGAGTTCCGTTTGACTCCATGGAACAACGACCCGGTCCAGGATACCAGTGGCGAAGCGTTCTATATTCGCGACGAACAGACGGGACAGTTCTGGTCGCCGACTCCCGCGCCAGCCCGGGGGGCCACGCCATATGTCGTCCGGCACGGTTTCGGTTACACGGTGTTCGAGCACACGGAAAATGGAATATTCTCCGAATTATGGATTTATGTGGCGATCGATGCTCCAATAAAATTCAGCGTTTTAAAACTGCGGAATATTTCAGGGCGTCCGCGCCGATTGACGGTCACCGGTTATTGGGAATGGGTGCTCGGAGATCTGCGGCCAAAAAATCTGCTTCACGTGCAAACGGAAGTTGATCTGAAAACCGGCGCATTGCTGGTGCGCAACCGGTACAATACGGAATTCCCCGACCGCGTCGCATTTGTCGATGTGAGCGACCCGACGCGAACCGTCACAGGGGATCGCAGGGAATTTATCGGACGAAATGGCAGCATGGCGCAGCCAGCGGCGCTCAAGCGGTCGCGTCTTTCGGGAAAAGCCGGCGCGGGATTGGATCCTTGTGGTGCGGTTCAGGTGACCATTGATTTGGGAGAAGGGGAAGAGCGCGAAATCAGTTTTCGGTTGGGTCTCGGCCGCAATGGGGCCGATGCCACTGATTTGATTCACCGCTATCGAAAATCCGGTGCGGTCCGCGGAGCGCTGGATCAGGTGTGGAATTATTGGAAACGCACGCTAGGCGCGGTAAATCTCGATACACCCGATCCTTCAGTGAACGTGATGGCGAATGGATGGCTGCTTTATCAGACGCTCGCTTGTCGCATCTGGGGACGGACGGGTTTTTATCAATCGGGCGGGGCGTATGGATTCCGCGATCAGCTTCAGGATACGATGGCGCTGGTTCACGCGGAGCCCGGTCTCGCGCGGGAACATTTGTTGCGAGCCGCAGCCCATCAGTTTCGTGAAGGCGACGTGCAGCACTGGTGGCATCCGCCGGCGGACCGCGGCGTACGCACGCACTTTTCAGACGATTTTCTCTGGTTGCCGTATGTGACCTGCCGTTACGTGTCGTGTGTGGCGGACACCGGCGTACTCGATGAAAAAATTCCTTTTCTCGACGGGCGTCCCGTCAAAGTGGATGAGGAGGCCTACTACGACCTGCCTTCAAAGTCCGATGAGAGTGCGACACTTTACGAACATTGCGTGCGCGCAATTGAACGTGGGCTGAAGTTCGGCGATCACGGGCTGCCGCTGATCGGTTGTGGCGACTGGAATGATGGTATGAATCTCATTGGCGAACACGGTCGCGGCGAAAGCGTGTGGCTGGCGTTTTTTTTATACGACGTGCTCAAACAATTTTCAGGAATTGCTCGCGCGCGAGGGGACGCCGCATTCGCGGAACGGTGCCTGTCGCAAGCGGCGCAACTTCAACGGAACATCGAACGCCACGCGTGGGATGGAGCGTGGTATCGCCGGGCTTATTTCGATAATGGCGATCCGCTCGGCTCCCACACTAATGCCGAGTGCCAGATCGATTCGCTCCCGCAAAGCTGGTCGATCATCAGTGGCGCGGGAGACCCGCTGCGTTCACGGCATGCGATGAATGCGGTGAACGAGAAGTTGGTGCGACGAAACTCACAATTGATCCAACTGTTTGATCCTCCTTTCGACAAATCGGCGCTGAATCCAGGCTACATCAAAGGGTACATTCCCGGAGTGCGCGAGAATGGCGGTCAATACACGCACGGTGCGATCTGGACGGTCATGGCGTTTGCGCTCATGGGGGAAAATGATCGCGCGTGGGAATTGTTTACCCTGCTCAATCCGGTCAATCACGGCGCGTCGGGCAAGCAAATCGCGACCTACAAAGTAGAGCCTTACGTGGTAGCGGCCGACGTTTACGCCGTGCCGCCGCACACTGGGCGCGGAGGCTGGACTTGGTATACCGGGTCGGCCGGATGGATGTATCGTCTCCTCGTCGAGACCCTACTCGGGGTGAACCGCGAGGGAGATCAACTCCGGCTTTCGCCTCGACTGCCGAAAGACTGGCCAAGTTACAAGGTGCACTATCGCTTTCGCGAAACCGTTTATCATATCACCATCGTCCGTACCACGGTTGATGCGAAAGGTGCCGCCTTGACCTTGGATGGTCAGAGTCTCCCCGGGTTTGTCGTTCCCCTTGTCGACGACCGGCGTGAGCATTTTGCGGAGCTCCGGGTGCAATGAAAACAGGGTGTGTTTTGCGAAGCGTGTGATTGAAAATTTGTGCGGGCATTCTTTCATTCGCCCAGAGCCTGTCGTTGGGCGAGCAAGTTCCTGCATTTCGGAGAGGTGAAATTGCAGGTGTCGTGTGCTGGCATTCGTTTGCTCAATTGGTCCGGGGCTTACACGGGGAATGCGTACAATAAAGTCCGCCCTGTCGTTATGGTTGGAAAATAAAAAAGAGCGGAGCCGACGCTCCGCTCTCGTGACAATCAATGTCTGCCAAGTGCGAGATTAGTTCACGGTTTTCTTGAGCTCTTTCACCATTGAAAGGTGGTGCTGAAGAGCCGGAAGGGTTTTCCGGGCAAACGCAGCAATGTCGGCATCATCCGATTTTGCCGCTTTCTCGAAGAGCTTCACGGCCTCTTCGTGGTCTTCCTTCATTTCCTTCACATAATCTTCGTCGATATCCTTGTCCTTCGCGGCCTTCTTCGACCATTTTTCGGTGGTCTTCATTTCCTCTGTAGGAATGGACACGCCCTTGCGTGCAGCGAGGGCCAGCAGCTCGGTGTTCGCCGCCATATGATCGGCGATCATCATTTGAGCAAACGACTTTACCTGCGGATCGGTGAGACGCGCTTCGACGGCTTGGGAAACCTCGACTTCCTTGGCACCGGCTTTGGCGGCCTTTTCGAAGAACGATTTATCGGAATGAGAAAGGCCAGTGTCGGCCCGGGTTGTGGTGCTCGGCGAATTTGGCAGAGCGCTGGAGTCCGCTGCCGAAAGTGAGCCGAGTAGAGTGGCTGCTACTACAATAGCAGCACATCGGAGGGGGAGTTTTTTGGATGATGTATTCATACGCCGTATAGTAGTCCCGACCCGTTCCCGGTTCCGTTGGCAGAAAGCACGTTGTCTCATTCGTGAGGCAAAATCGGTGTTCACGCCTCATTGTCGCTAGGGTGCTATGCTCAAGTGATTTCCCCGTCGTTCTGTGCGGGAAACAAATGGGGGTTCGGGGGAGCGTATCCGTTAGGCATATGGCCCCCGCAACTCGGCCAATTTCGAAAACGTCCGCAGTGGGCTACACTCACGACTCACTCAAACAACATACCTTATCCAAATGTCCTCCGCCCTTGCTCAGAACCAATTGATTGAAGCGCCCGCGTCCGATGCCTATCGCGCTTATGAAACGCTCGGCTACGTCGAAGCCTACGACGCAATTTTGAACGGCGATTATGCGTTTGTTGCCTACAAGGAAACCGACCGTGCATCGGGCAACTACACCGTGAAGATCAGCTCGAAAGGAACATCCGGCGCGACATTCGATCCTGCGACCATTCGTACGCGGTGCCGTGAGGCGGGTGCGAAAAATGAACCGTATTTCATCTGGGGTTACTCATTTACGCCTTCCGCTGGCGATCTCCGTCAGATCGAATTTCGCGTTCACCAGAAGTCGGGCGCGCCAGCGGCCCTTGAGATGTTTGTCGTAACGCGCAAAGCTGACGGCTCCGCGCAACCCGCAAAGTCCGTGCGCATGGAAAATTTCATGACAGAAGCCGCGCCTGTGCGCGCGCCGCTAGCGGAAGCACCCGCGTCCGATGCTTACCGCGTCTACAAAACACTCGGCTATGTCGAAGCCTACGATGCCGTCTTGAACTGCGACTACGCCTTTGTCGCCTATCAAGAAACTGAAAAGGACTCGAACCAGTGGCGCGTCTGCGTCAAATCCACGCAGACCGCAGGTGGAAGCTTCGATCCGGTGGCGATTCGCAGCAAAGCGCGCGAAACCGGAGCGCAGGGCAAAGCATATTTTACCTGGGGCTATAGTTTCGAGCCGACGGCCGGTGATCCCCGTCAAATTGAATTCCGCATCCATGTCGCGGATGGATTGCCCAAGGAAGTTGAGATTTTCGTCCGTCTTCGTAAAGCCGATCACAGCGCTGGCGAATCGAAATCCGTCAAATTCGCCTGGCCACAATCGTAGGCCAGAGCGGCAGCCGGTGATAATCACCCGCTGATTCATTTCGCACGCCAATCGGGTTGGCGTGCGATTTAATTTTTGCGCCGAACACTGCGACTATGTCGGTCTTCGATTCCATGACAAAAGATCTTGAGGCAATGCCCGCGTCGCTTCGTGCACTGCTCGAAGCCGAGCTGGCGGCGGGAAACCAAGTCGTCGAGGTGGGGCATTCATTTCCGGCGCCACCGACCGGCGCGTTTTTTAAACTGGCCAGCCCGTTGCTCTCCCGTGAGAGAAAATCGGGTGACGGTCTCGAATATCGTGCGCGAAACAGCTCCCTCTCTTCAGGAGAAATTACCGATGCGGCGCGCCGCTATTTTCTGATTGAGCCGCCATCCCCCGAAGCGGCGTCAGTAGGGGATCGGGAAGGCGATCCAGTGTTTTCTCGAGCGGCCTTGACGATGGCTGCAGAGCCATCGGCGGCCCGGGTACGGTTTCAGAATAGTACAGTGATCGACTACGAGAAGTGGCATGACGGCATCGGTTACGACCTCGATGCACTGCGGGAAATGTCGGTCGCGGAAAGAAAAACGACTGAGGAGATGTTACTCGCACGTGGCGTACGCGATTGGCGGGATGTCGAGGCGCTCGCATGGCTTGGCACTCCCGCAGCCGTGGGCGCGCTCAGGACGGCCGCAAGTCATTCCGATCCCACGATCAGGATCGCAATCACCCGCTATGCCCCGGAGATAATTTCTGAATCGTCACGAATTGATATTTTGGTTGAGCAGTTAAACTCGGCGACATTCTTTGCCGGGCTGGGCCAGGCGTTGGATCAGATCGCGACCTGTCATCCGCCAGCGGTGATTGAAGCGCTCTTTCGTGGCGTGCTTAATCGTCCCGGAGATATTGCGGTCCATTTTGCAGCAATGCTTTTCTTCGTTCACGGTCGAACCACCGAACCCTTTGCGATGGATCATCGCGGTTTTTTTCTTCGTTTTAATACGGAAATTCGCGCTGAACGCGTCGACGCCTTTCTGGAACTCTGTGCGAAAATCGGAGTGGACAGCGCACCCCATTTGAAAATGAAAACGGCAGGAACGACGGCGATTCCGACGGCCGTGGGCGACCCGGACTATACCGTTCAAGTCGATGTTCGTGGAGAGATGCTGACGTATTGCGAACCGAACCGGTCTGCGAATGTGATTTGTACTTTTAACGAGGTTCCATGCATTTCCGCCCGCACTCTGAGCAACTGGTATTACCCGCTCGGCCGTCGCTCGCAGAAAATGGATGCGAAGGAAAAAGAGGAAATACTCAGCCGCATAGCCGACTACTGTCAGAAGCATCATCGGATGCCGAAGATCACGTTCGAGTAACGGTGAGTGGATTTGGTCGAACGCGCGTTAAACGACTGATTCAGATCAGAATCCTTGGGGGTCAACTTCCGCTAGCCGGTTGGCCACAGGAGGTCGGCCAATTTTAAGATCCGATTCGTTTCTGTAGGATGCTCTCCTGCCTTCGAGCGGCCGGTCCGTTCGTGGAGCATCCAATATGCTTTTGTCCATCAGGTCCACGCCATGAATCCGCCACTCGCCCGTTTCCAAGTCTGTCTTTTGTTCGTTCTGTTAGTGACCGCCAGCACGGTCACCGCACTGCTGTCCGGCTGCCAGGCGCCTGCACCGCAGGCGGCGATGGCAGGCACCCAAGTGCGCATGATTTCACTCGGGGAGTTGGAAAAAAGTCTCCCGCCTCATCCCATCCATGTGGTATTTGATGTGGACGACACCGCGCTCTTTACCAGCGCAGGCTTCCAGTGGGGCACGCGCACGTATGGAAAAGATATCGTCTCGGCAGGGGTGAGCGTTCGTGAAGACGATCTACCGACACCAGAAGCGAAGGCGAAGTACCGTGAGTTCTGGGAGAAAATGAACAATGAGCTCGATCAATTCAGTGTGAAAAAGTGGATCGCAGGCGAGTTGATCGAGATGCATAAAAAACGCGGCGACCAGATTTTCTTCGTCACCAAGAGAATTCACACGGAGCACGAAGCGTTGACCGCGTATTTGCGGGAAACATTTGGGTTGTCGGCGATGGAGCCGGTTATTTTCACCAATCGCGGCCCTAAGACGCCAGCGTTTCGGAAAGTGGCGGCCGAGGTCAGCTATGGCGATTCCGACGGGGACATTCGCGATTCAATGGAAGCCGGAGCTCGCGCGATCAGAGTATTGCGTGCACGGACTTCGGTGAACGCGGAGCCCGTGCACAATGGAGCTTTTGGGGAGGAGGTCTTGTTGAATTCCGAATTTTGAACCGGAGGACGGCCAAATGAAACTATTGTCTTTGCTTGGGCCGAATATGGAAGCCCTATGGGCTTGCGGTGGCTATGGCCGGGAAACGACCGCTGAAACGTTTCGGCGTGGATTTGAGCTTTGTGTGGTCGCCCATGACGCCCATGGAGAGGGAGTATCTCGCGCATTGAGTACAACTGGTGCAGCGCTGTTGGTGAGTCTGCCGGCGCTGCTTTCGAGCTCGGATGTGAAACGTGCAAAAGCCGTGACGAAGAGCTCATGGTATGTGCTAAGCGGAAGTCACCGCACTTCGACGTTACTGTTGAAACTGAAGCCGGAAACCATGGGCCGGGTTCATCAGGCCATCGATCGAGTGGTCCATCGTGGTGACCAAGTTGCTATTTTGCTTGATGGCGAGATTGTCGGAGTTCTGGTATTCCAACATGCACTGAACGGAGGCGAAATCGCAATCGATGCTTCGTTTTTTTCCGACGGCACTGAGAAAGAGAAAGAATTGGAAACCCGTCGTCTCGCGCAGCAAATCAACGCGACCCTTGATTGACGTGAAAACGAAGGCCAAAAAGAAACTTGTGCGCAAAAAATCCGGGCAGGTTTTCGATGACGCCGTGATCAGCGCGGCCTTGGAGCAACATCTCGATCTGGCTTGGACTGCCAAAAATCAGGAGGCCATCCGACAGGAGGTGGGCGCAGGAAATTATGCGAGGATCGAAGAAATACTCACGTTTGTTTCGAATCAAGATGCCTGGCTCAATGCAGCCAACCTTTCATCCGCTGCCGATACAGTCGCGGGAAAATTGAGCCAGCACTACCCCGGTCTTTCACCTTTGGCAGGTTTTAAAATTGTCAATCAGGCCACCTATGGGTGGCGTTGATTCATCGAAAACGGATGCCAAACGTGACCAAAGAGCAGACCATCGGAGTTTACATGCTGGCGCCGGAACACGCGTCGGCGCTGCAAATCCTTGCTTCGGATCCGGCGATCGCGGCGACTACCCGGGTTCCGCATCCCTATCCACCTGGGTGTGCGCGTCAGTTTATCGAACATCAAACCGGGGAACGCGCCGAAGGTCGGGCATATGTTTTTGTAATCAAGGATGGCGACGAAGTCGTGGGGGTCTGCGGCGTTCATGACATCACCAATGGTGAAGCGCGTGAATTGGGCTACTGGATTGGCCAGCCGTTTTGGGGCAAAGGCTATGCAACTTTCGGTGTAAAGAGGGTGCTGCAGTTTGCGTTTCAAAATCTCCAGCTCATTCGCGTTGGATCTGCGGCGCTGGAATCAAACGTGGTCTCGCGGCGCGTTCTCGCGAAAAGCGGGTTTCGGCTGTTGCGCGTTGAAAAGCACAACGATCCTTTTTTAAAGCGTCCCGATGAGATGCTGGCAGTCTATGAAATCACACGTTCGCAGTGGTTGGAATCGCGGAACGGACCGGTGATCGCGCAGTTGCATCCCGCGCTCAAATTAGTCCTGGAAGCAGAACTAGACGCGGGAAATGAAATTTTGGAAACAGGTGATGGTTGGACGAATTCCGAAGGCGTGTTCATTAAGCTGCGGCATCGATTTCGTGCTCCGCCGGATCCGCTGCCGTCGGGAGTGGTGTATTCTGAACCGAACGATCCGCATCGGTGGTTTGCGGACTACAGTACCGGGAATCCACGGCAAATTTTAGCCTGCTGAGGGATCTGATTAGTGATGGCGTGATCGGCCGGAAAGCGCACCCATCGCGAGAACAAAACCCCAGATTGCGCCAACGAAAAGAGGCGGACCTCCCGCTACCGCCACCGCGACAGCGCGCGCCGTCGGAGCCAGCGTGAAACCACAGAAAGATGCTCACGACGATTAAGCCGCCAAGGGAAGCCACCAATTTCACGAGTGACGCCGGGATTCGGCCGCCGCGATTGGCAAGCATCACCCCGACCACGTAAAATAACCCGAGCAAATCGCCCGACCAGGCGACAACGATTGGAAGATGAGAGGGAAATTTTATCGCCGTGATCGTTGACGTTCCGAGAATTAGCCAGACGAGGTAGGAAATCATGGCGGCCAGTGTCAGTCGGCCGCGCCCCGCGCGAAATCCCCAGCGAATAAGCGCGGCTCCGAATCGGCCGGCGGTCGTGGCAACGCCGATGGGTTGGCTTGAAATTAAAAATGATCCGATCGCACACACGATGGCAGCTACGGCACTCCATGCGGCGACGGCGCCGGAAAACTCAAACTGTTTCGCGCACGCCACCGCGAGTGCCGCCATGGCGGTCCACATCGTCAGGAGAATAATCATCTGGGAAATGCGTGACTGTCCGAAGCACTCGTTCAAGTGGCGGGAAGATTTTCCGGCGCATTCTTTTCGTGTGCGTATTTCCAGTTTTTGTAGGCGAGAATGATCGGCCGGGCGACGACGGGAACCAAAGGCCAGGCCAGGACAAATGACATGAGCACCAAGCCGGTGATTGATTGCTTTTGGGCGAGCCAGTGGAGGGAAGCGCCGGTCGCAGCGGAAAATCCGAGTCCTAACATGAGAAGAAATACACCGAGGCCCGGTCCGGCTTCAGGGCTGCGATTGCGTTCGGTGAGAATTGCGACAAGCGCATAAATCAACGCGATGAAGAGCGTGGCCCAAAGTGTCCAATTGAGGATAACGAGAAATTTCATGACCGGGAAACGAATGTTTCACCGAGCATAGTAAAATCCACCGCCGTCGAATAGTGGCCTTTGGCCGTCGCCCGAACGGCTAGGAATTTTCCAGGCGATAATTTCGGGGGATTTTAGTGCGAATCGCCCTTTGCTACGGCGACGTCGATGATACGGCGAACCGCCAAGTCGTTGGGGCGCGCCCATCGGCCCCGATCTACCTGTTGAATCGAGAAAACGCATGGGTGATTGTTATTACCTCCTTCCGGCGACGTGAAGGACGACGGCAGGCGCCGAGACAGCTTGATGCCGTGGCGGAAATTAGCCCACAGCTCGTATGGGGCCGTGGCCCCGTGCTCGATGATGACTTAGTGCGAAACAGTCGTTCACCGAGATCCGGTCGTGAGCGATTCGAAGCGAAAGCCGCTGGGGCATTCGCTTCATGCCCTACGTCACCGCGAGCTTGGAGCGAACTGGTTTGAACGGATCAGTACCGTGTAGTTGAGCAATTCCCCCACAGGAGAAACAAAGAATACGTCGCGATATTCGCGCCCTGGGACTTCCAATTCGTAGAAATTGGGACTCATCGGACGCACGTCGTCGCGCATGGTAAAAGTGCAGGCGATTTCCGACGGCAATTTTTTCGTGCCTACATTCTGCATCCTGATCCAGACCCGGATGCGGCCATCTTTGAGGGGGTGAGCTTCGACTTTCAGAAGACGCACGGCGCTGGTGTAAGCTTTTGAAAGGGATTTATTGATTGGGACGAGGACCAAGCCGGTCCAATCGCGCTCAACCAAACCAACGGAATCGCCATCCGCGGTGAGGCCGCGTGGAGGTGGTTGTCCGCGGGAATCCACCTGTTCGATTTTGGGCGGCAGCGCGTCGGGAGCGAGGGACGCCATCGCTTCCGGGAATCCTGTAGTATCAACGATGTCGTGGGCGAGCGTATCGGTTTGGGTGGCGTCGGTCAGATGAACGATAACCGTTTCGACCGCTTTGGGAAGCGGCGGCGGAGTGGTTGGCGCCGTGGGTAAACGTAACGAGGGCGCTGGCGCGGCAGGCAGCGTGGGTGCCATGACCAAGGGCGGTGGGGTCGGTTTTGGTGCGGGAGTCGCGGCAGGCTTTGGCTTATTTACCTCCGGCGCGGTAACGCAGCCACTGAGTAAGCCTGCAGCAATCAAGGCAGACGACAAAACACGAAGAAGGCTCAATTTCATTGGCTAGGATGTGGGGTGGAGCGCACAAGGCCGAGCCATGTGCGCTGTCAACTTGGCCGAAATCTCCGGAATGGAAAAGCTTTGAATACTATTAGTACGTCACAAAACGTTAAAAGTGGGATGTTCTATTTACCTGATTATTCACGATTTGGCATCTCGCGAGGGATAATCGCGTGGCGCCGTAGTTCCACGCCACGCAGAAAGGTGACAATCGCACGCTGACCAATTCGGTCTCCAGTAAGCAATTTGTGCAAACTGTCCACTGCGGGCGTGGGAACGCCGTCGAGTGCGACGACGATATCGCCTTCGGCCAGACCAGCCAAGTCGGCCGGACTTCCTTTTTCGACGCCGACAACCAGCACCCCGCTTTCCTGGGAAATATGGTGATAACGTGCGACCTTGCGAATCAATGGCACGTTTTGTCCGCCAAGACCGATGAAGCTTCGCCGAATGCGGCCCTCCTTGATCAGCCAGGCGGCGACCCAGCGGGCGGTGTTGCTTGCGATCGCAAAACAAATGCCCTGTGCGGGGCGAATGATCGCAGTGTTCACGCCGATTACTTCGGAGCGCGTGTTGACGAGTGGTCCGCCGGAGTTGCCGGGATTCAACGCGGCATCGGTTTGAATGACGTTGTCAATCAAACGGCCGGAAGCACCACGCAGCGAACGGCCCAGGCCACTGACAATTCCCGCGGTCACTGTTTGTTGGAAACCCATGGGCGATCCGATCGCGATCGCAATTTGGCCGGGCTTCACCGCGTCGCTGTCCGCTAGCTTCAAGTGGGCGAGATCGTCAGCGCTGACGCGCAATACTGCGAGATCGCTGTCTGGATCGTCGCCAATCAGTGTAGCTCCAAGTTTGCGGCCATCGGCGAGAAACACGCGCAAGTCCTTTCCGCCGTGAACCACGTGGCTGTTCGTCAGTAAATAACCGTCGGGAGAGATGAAAAATCCCGAGCCGGATCCACCCGGCGCATTGTTGCCGCGTACTTCGATGTGAACCACCGCGGGATGGGCCGCAGCAACTGCGCCGGACACGGCGTTCGAGTAGGCGTCGATCAATAAATCGTCTGCAGCTTCAATGGATTCGCGAGCGAGTGTGGCGATCATGATCCGCTCACTGAGTGCGGAAAATCATTTTATGCAAATGACGCGGGAATCGGATGATTGCGGGCGTCAGGGATTTTGTGACGCCGATCCGGAGCCGGGTGTGTTCGCCTTTTGCGGAACGGGCGTCCATCGTTGGATTGCCGCTGGGTCCTGAAAATCCGGCCGGACAATTTCCGGTGGGCCACGCCAATTCGACATTTTTTCCGCGGGATATGGCTGGCAAAGTCGCTCAAGTATTTCAGGAGCCAAGGGCTGATCGCCCAACCACTCGTTTGCATCCCAATCGTGCAGTATCGCAGGCATGCGATCATCAAAAGCGGCAATCACAGGATTGGGTTCAGCCGTAACCATGATACATCGCTCGGGCTGATCGTCGTTGGCAGGAAACCACAGTGCCGCGACGGGAAATGCCTCGCGAATGGGAATACTGAAATAGTGTCCGATTTTCCTGGGGCCCTCTGTTTCCCATTCGAAGAATCCATCCGCAAGAATCAGGCACCGGCGATGCTGCACGGCGGTTTTCCACATCGCTTTGGTGACGACGGAATCGGTTTTCACATTCGCGATCAGTCCTTCTGCCGTCCACGTTCCCCAGCGCATCACCCGAAGGGGATGTTCCTTGGATTTAATCACAACCGGAACGTCACACTTTGGCGAAATATTATAAATTGGATGCCACTGTTTGGTGAAATGGTGTCCTGGCGCATACCTGCTGCCCAGTGCGCGAATCTCCCTCAATTTTGACGCTGAATAACGATTGCACATGCGGCGCAACATGCCTCCACGGAGTTCTCCGTCAACTGATCCGGCCGGCTATTTTCGATTATTTTCATTTCGATTTTTCAACTCGTTGTGAAACAAGCTTTCGATCCAAAAGATTGGAGCAGCATGTGGACCACGTGCACCAGTTCATTTGATTTTTGCCCGACTGTTCGCGCTATCAGGCAATCCATTAGTTGGTTCTCGTAGCGATGTTCTCTCGAGGAAAACTGCGATTATTTCTGATATTCCCGGGGTGTCAGAGGACGCAGTCGATGTTTTCACGTCAGGCGCGGGAATGGGTAGCACCGGTCGTGCGTGGGTTTGATATCTTTCTGTTAGCCACACCCGGTTTCAAAATATCAAGACTGCTGCTTAAACGCCAAGCTCGCGCACGAGGTGAACATTAAAAAATATTCAATGTGGGTTCGGAGCTCAGCACATGGGAAAGACCAACGTTAATTGTTCAGCTATTCGCTGGCGAAACGGTTGCACGCGAAGTGCGGAGTGCAGGAAACAATCAGGGCAATAATCGCTGGTGAAATATAGAACCATCGCGAATAGCGCGATAGTGTCTGAAACGATTAAATAAATCGTCCATGAGATTCGGTACCTGCCAGAGTGGACGTACAACACCTCAAATGCCGAAAACAGCGTTAACAAAACTCAACCAAGCCGTGATGGACAATTGCTGCTGTGGGAAAATACCCGCGGTATATTCCAGACACGGCAACCCGCCGGACAAATAAAATATGGCGACGACTCTGAACGCAAACATCAGCCACCGGTTCAGAGGTCCGAATGCACCACCGATCAAGACAGACCTTCGCGAATTTCGAAGATCCTAAAACCCGATCTCACTTGGATGAAGCGGAATGCATTCCATCGCCGCGGCCCTTTGGAATTCTGAATCCTTTGGTCTTATCGGTCGCAACTATGCAGCCAGTTGGCTCGGCGCGGGGAGTGCTTTATTCACAACCCTCTTGCCCGGCCGCAGTGGCGGCGGGGAGAATTTAGGAATGTCAGAACCTACGGGCTCCGAATCGGTAGCCACGAGGAGAGACATCAGTGCTAGAACTGTAACAGCCGCGATCATTTTTGCTTGGTATTTCGACGCTTCATCAGAGAGCTGAAGAAGCGAATTGTTCCTAAGTGCATTCTTAGAAATCACTTTGGGTGATCTATAAAAACACGGCAGAAGAAGATAGGGTCAGTATCTTCGATCCACGCTTGTTATCAGATGCACTTTTTACGCGAGCGCAAGTCTGGGTCTGAGGTGGAGGATCCCTAGAAACAATACGGGATCGGGATATTAGACAATTTGTCCTCTCCCGTTTCATTTATACTTATCCCGATAATAAACAGCAACTAGTAAACGTTTCCCGTAAGACCCGGGAAATGATTCCGTCACATTGTTGTCGCTGGGGCGTGGATTGTATTTACCGCAAATTGAACAAAGTGCGCGGTGGTTTGCCCGGCATCGTTGTTTTTGCAGAGTCCCTGAGTCATTTCTTCCATACGGTGCATGGTTGCCAAAGTGTGATGGAGCGCACCCACGACAAAACTTAAACGCCACATAAATTCCGACGCGCTGATTCTTCGAGCGTGCAAGCGTATAGCTTGGGCGAAACGCGTGGTAAACGCCTGCTGCTCCATCAAAATAGATTCCTGTATGAATGGGAGAGGCTCAAACATGCTTCCCCCGATAAGCTTGGCTGCACAGGCATTGAGAGGGGTTGAACTTCCGCAAATTTCAAACAGCGGAGCGGCGAAGATTTCGATTACCAACTCCAGCGGGACGGGATGATTGCCGGCTAATTCGGCGGAGCGGTCCAGCCGTTGCAGCCTGATTTTATTCAGAGGTCGCAATACCGAGGAAAGAGCCTCGCAGTAAAGCGACTCTTTGCTTCGAAAATGATAGTTGACCGCCGCCAGATTCACCCCGGCGTGTTGAGTGATTTCACGGACAGAGGAACCGTGGTAGCCGTGCGAAGCAAAGTGCTCGATAGCGACCGCCAATATGCGGCCGCGTGCTTCTCGTCTAGAGGTTTGCATATTTAATCAAACGTTCGTTTAATATTGAATCGTGACGCGGTGGAACGGAAAGAGCAACGACTGATTCCGTTTGCAGTTTGCAACAAGCGATCCGCATGGCGGGACTTGAAGGCTTGAGACCTTTGTTCGCTCACAACAGGTCTGTTTCGAATAATCAAGAGACCGGCCTACCTCATCAAATATGCCAATTGATCCATGTGCGGTACAAACCAAACGCACTGCCGGGTTCTAAAATAACCTTGCGTTTAGGTGCCGACTGGACGTTCTTAGCCGCCTCGTTAGAGATAGCGTTTAGATGACAGGATCTGGTGAGTCGTAGGCTGAGCGTCAGGCTTAAGTGATGATTTCGAAACCCACGGTGGGAACGGACTGGCAGATAGCGAAGGATCTACGAATTATCACATGAGCAATTCCAAACTCTACGTTGGAAATCTGTCGTTCAACACCACCGAAGACGAGCTGCGCTCGGCCTTCAGCCAATTTGGTTCCGTCACCGACCTCTATGTCGCGATGGACAAAATGACCGGCCGCCCACGCGGTTTCGCTTTCGTTACCATGGGTTCGGCTGATGAAGCCAAGCTCGCTACTGAGAAGATGAACGGCACCGACCTCGGTGGCCGCGCTCTCACTGTCAATGAAGCTCGTCCAAAGGAAGAGCGTCCAGGTGGCGGTTTCGGTGGCGGCGGCGGCGGCGGTCGCGGCGGCTTCGGTGGCGGTGGCGGCCGTGGCGGTTACGGCGGCGGCGGTGGTGGTCGCGGTGGTCGCGGCGGCTACGGCGGCGGCGGTGGTGGTGGCGGCGGTCGCTACTAATCTCACGCTCGCTTCGGCGAACTGAATTTCAACTTCCAGGCGGAGCCTTTGCGGCTCCGCCTTTTTATTTTGCGGATTTTACGGCTGCCGCCCTCGTGGAATACGTCGCATGTCTTCACCTTCTTCGAACGCGATTAGAAAGCACCTGCAACACTTGGGCGCCTGCACCATTTGCCCGCGGATGCACCGCCCATCGGTCGTTGGCCGTTCAGTGACGAATCCGGTGATTTTGGTGGGTCAAGCTCCAGGAGACAAAGAACCAATCTTAGGTCGGCCGTTTGCGTGGACCGCGGGAAAAACGCTCTTCAAATGGTTTAACGACGCGCTTGGTTGGACCGAAGAGGAAACCCGCGATCGAATCTACTTCGCCGCTGTGTGCCGCTGCTTCCCCGGGAAAAAGGAAACGGGCGGTGATCGCGTTCCAGATCGCGACGAAATCGCAAATTGCAGCCGTTGGTTGACGCGCGAGTTCGCTTTGCTCCAACCGCAGCTTGTTCTGCCGGTGGGAAAACTGGCCATTGCTCAGTTTCTTCCGATCGCAGGTCTCGAATCAATTATCGGGCAAAGTTTCTTCATTAACTATCAGGGCCATCAGGCGGACTGCATTCCATTGCCGCATCCTTCGGGTGCGTCTCCCTGGCATCGCATCGAACCGGGTCGAACCCTGCTTTTTAAAGCTCTGCGATCGATTGCGGCCCATCCCGCCATTCGCGCTGCTGCAATTCCCCGCAAATAATATTTGCGTCGCCGGTTTGGGCGCGCTGCTTTGGCGCCTTCCTTTATGACGACGTTCCGCTGGCTCTCCGCCATTGCACTCTTTTTCCTTGGTTGCCTCGTTGCTTCGGCCGTGGAAAAGAGCACGCACAAAGCTTACAGCGGCGTGATTGTGACCGATGCTGCCACCGGCAAAGTTCTCTTTGAGGACAACGCAGATGTGCAAAACCCACCGGCGAGCATGACCAAGCTCATGACTTTCGCGGTGCTTTACGACAAACTTGCGAGCGGGACCATCACCTTGCAGACGCCGGTAACCATATCGGTCGAAGATTCGAAGATGGGCGGCACTCAAGTGTACCTGGACCCGCGCGAAACTTTTCCCGTCGAGGAGCTGATGTACGCGATGATGATTCAATCCGCAAATGACGCGGCTCACGCACTCGCCCGGGTCGCTGGCGGATCGGTTGATGGATTTGTCGAATTAATGAATGCCAAGGCGCGCGAGCTTGGCATGACCCACACCACTTTTCGCTCGCCGCACGGTCTGCCTCCCACAGGGCGTCGGGTAGCGGATGGCGATCTCACGACCCCCCGCGACTACGCCTTGCTTTGCCGGCACCTCTTGTTGAACACCGATGTGTTGAAATATTCTTCCGTTCGAAATCGCGACTTCGGCACGAATCGAAAGCAGGGACCCCAACACATGAAGAATCACAACAATCTCCTTGGAAAGGTGGAGGGTGTCGACGGACTCAAAACCGGTTACACGGAAAAAGCCGGATACTGTCTCAGTGCGACGGCGCTCAGAAATAATCGCCGCGTGATCGTCGTGATCATGGGTGCGCTCGGACCGAATGGTCAGCGTGATCTTGGTCGCGCACGCGATCTGAAGGCAGTTGAAATGATTGAGCGCGGCTTTGCCGCGCAGCCGGCGGAATTTACCACGCTCAAGACTGCGCAGCCTGAAACAACGATTTCTACAAAGGCGGTTACGACCAAAACTCCCGAACAGATTCCGACGGTGAAAACACAAAAGGCGGCGAATACAGGGGAACAATCCTCGACGTCGCAAGAATCGGTGCCTACGTTCCGCATTATTCCACCCTCCAAAAAACCGTGAAGCGTTCCATCCCTACCATTCGACTGGTATTTTTCTCAATCGGTTTGTTCGGCCTGACGGCGGCCCCATTGCTCGCGCAGCGCGAGAAACTGCCGGCCGAAGATCGCGAGTATGTGGAGAAAAAGTGGCCAGAAGCCAAACGCACCTACACGAGTCTCCGGTTTATTGTTCTGAAAGAAGGCGAAAAATCCGGCTCGAGCCCGGTGCCTGGCGTGATGGTTACGGTGCAATACAAGGGAATGTTGCTGAACGGGAAAGTTTTTGACGAAGCGGATGCCGCGCATCCTCTCGTTACGCGTCTGGGTCGCGGCGGATTAATCGATGGCTGGGAGGAAGCGCTCCAAAAAATGCACAAAGGTGAAAAATGGCTTCTGATTGTTCCTCCAGAGATGGGATATGGTGTGCGCGGCAAGCCGCCGACAATTCCGCGCGACGCAACGCTCGTGTTTGAAATGGAGCTGGTTGATTTCTCTGCCAAGTAGCTGACAGAGACCCGACTCACGCGCTCGCGGCACGCAATCGATGTCGATGTGACCAGAAAGCGTCAGCGGTGTAAATGATCAGCGCGACCCAGATGAGTGCGTAAGATCTGAACTGAACCGCACTGAATTTTTCCCGGTAAACCAGCCACCCGATCAGAAACTGTATCGTGGGAGTCAGGTATTGAAGAAGTCCGAGTGTCACCAATTGGATGCGTCGCGCCCCGTAGGCGAACAGGATGAGTGGAACTGCCGTGACTACTCCGACGCTTAACACCAGCAAGTGCAGGCGGAAATCCACGTGCCCGAGGGCGCCTTCGCCCGTGTGATTTCGCCATAATAAAAAGGCGGCTGCGAACGGAAAGAGAAGCAAGGTTTCCATCGTTAACCCCGCCATGGGTCCGAGTAACGATTGCTTTTTCAAAAACGCATAACCCGACCAGGTGGCGGCAAGTGACAATGCAATCCAAGGGAACGTTCCGAGACCGAATAGAAGCGACAACACTCCACTCGCGGCGATCGCGATCGCCAGCCATTGTACCCGTCGGAGGTGTTCGTGGAGCAGCAAATAACCAAGGGCGACATTCCCGAGTGGAGTGAGAAAATATCCGAGGCTGGCTTCCAGGATGTGATTGGTGTTTACCGCCCAGACATAGATGGTCCAGTTGGCGGCCAATAGAACGCTCGCGAGCAGATTGAGCGCAAAAGAGCGCTTGGTCAGGAAAGCAGTGCGTAGTTCGCCAAACTTTTTTTGAACCGCCAGAACGATCACGAGCAACAGGAGAGACCACGTGATCCGATGGGCGATCAATTCGATCGCGGGCACCGAGTGCATTTGTTTCCAATAAATCGGAACCAGCCCCCAAAGAAGAAAGCTTCCGCTGGCAGCAAGCGCGCCACGGTTTGCTGAGGATGATGAGGGTGCGTGGGACAAGTCGGGCAGCGTGATTGCCGCAAGAATATGCGTCAACCGTCCGACCGGTACAATTGGCGTTGAATCGCCTTATACAGTTACAAAAAAGCAGGCCGCGGTGTCGTTCGCACCGCGGCCTGCACTGACATTGCACAACTCACCGCTTTTGCGTGGCGGCGAGAATCTGGTCTTTTGCGAAATGGGTTTTTGTGTTGCGCAGGGCAACGACGGCTTGGTGATTGGCGATGGAAAGACTCGACACGCAGTTGTTGGTGAAACGTACAATTAACGCGCCTACGATAGGGTTGGCCTCGTCGAAATGATAATCGCGATAAAGCCAGCTCCCGTCGGCAAGCACGATGTCGGGTCGTCCGAGACGCATCGATACCATGATTCGGCTGGTGCCCCGGGTTACCAAATCCCCGTTGGCGGGAACGATGGCGGCCACCTGGTCGATAGCTCTTTCGCCGACCGGCAGCAGCTGGAGAGCGTCTGGAGCATTCCTGGCATTGAGGGTCAGAAATGAACTGAGCGCGAGTGACACGAGTAGGAAACGAAGGGTGATGGTTTTCATAATTTTGTCCGGTTGAAGTTGGGGGTGCCTGTTGATGACGGTCACAACCTGATTGAGTGCGCCACACCCTGCGATAAACGGCGGGTCAAGCGCTCGACGCCTGCGCGAATTGCGCAGATCAACGGGTCATTGGCTCGTAAGGTCCGTGAACCGCTCGGGAAACGCGTGGACGCTGGGCTTGGAGTTATGCAGACTGTCCCGCGTGACCCGATGGATGGTTTGTTCTCTTTTGCTGATTTTGATTCCGCTCCTCAGCGGCGCAACCAAGCCATCTTCGTCGATTGTTCGTCAGAAATTGGGTGACGATTCCCGGTGGGCCGCGCCGGATTGGGATGATCGCGATTGGGCCGATGGGAACAGTGTGCCTGCCCGCACGGGAATTTATTGGCTTCGCTTTCGGGTGTCGCCGCGATCCGTATCCGAGGCAAATTTTGTTTCCCCACTACTGCCCCGGGATTTGTCCGGCATGAATGCCAGTGCGACAATCGACAGTGTCTTTGTCGCCGCCCCGGTATCCTACGAACTTTTTTGGGATGGACGGCTTCTCGGTCGGAGCGGTGTGGTCGGCAGGACTCGCGACGAAGAAAAGACGGGGCCGCTGGATCACGTGTTCATCGTTTCCCGGGAACTTCTGGGCGAAGGGGAACACGTGGTGGCGATGCGCTTCTCGAGCTTTCATTATAATTTTCCCGCGGCGTCCGTTACCGTGTCGTTTTGGTTGAGTAACTATGCCAGCCACTACGCGAGCGAAAATCGTCGTCCGGTATTTCCGATGCTGGGCCTGGGTGGTTCGCTGCTGGTCGCTTTGATCAGTGGCGTGCTTTTTGGATTTGTGGACCGGAGGCGGCCGTGGCTGCTGTGCAGTTTTATCAGCATATTACTCGCTCTATTTTATCTGCTGATCGCGTGGCGCTGGCTGTACAACGATACTTACGAATGGTTCTGTCCGCGGCTGGTGGCGATTACCACGGTGATGGGCTTGATTGCGTGGTTGTTTCCCTGGCTGCTGCTTGAACAGTTTGCAGTGCCTCGCCGTTCCTGGTGGATGGTCGCACTACTGCCGGTTCTTGGTGTGATGTGGTACGTATCTCCCGTTTATGAAGTGAAAGCGCTCTGGCTGTGCCGCGTAATGTTAGCGGTGTCGCTGGGTATCGCTGGTTGGGCCATGTGGCGCCGGCAGACCGGGGCGTGGTTTTTGTTTGGAGGGGTTTTAGCTGGATTAGTGTTGGTGCGCGCAGACCGTCGCGACTTTCTCGATCCATCATTCTTCATCATTTTTTCCATTCTTGTGCTGTACTTGTTCGCCATGCTCGGTGTGCAACTGCGGGCGGACCGACGTCGTACTCAGGACGCCTTGCTCACCACGGCACGCCTTGAAACCGAACTCCTGAGGAAAAATCTGCAGCCGCATTTCCTGCTGAATACGCTCACGGCGATATCCGAAGTCATCGAACAGGACCCGCCTGCCGCGGTGCATTTGATTGAGGACCTCGCGGAGGAGTTTCGCTCACTGGCCCGTATTTCGGGCGAAAAATTGGTGCCTTTGACGCAGGAACTCGAACTCTGTGCGGCGCATCTGCGGGTGATTTCGCGCCGCCTCGGAAAGAATCTGTCGCTCGTGAGCGAAAACACGGTCGGGGCGTTTTCCATCCCGCCGGCACTTTTACTCACCCTGATTGAAAACGGACTTTTGCATCAAAGGCAGCAGCCGGCGGCGATTTTTCGTCTGCATATTTCGCCGATTCAGAATGGTGCTCGTATGATTTTTTTCTCTCCCGGAGAAAGTCGTCCTTCCGACCACCGCACTCCCGGAGGAACGGGACTGAAGTATGTGAAAACGCGATTGGAAGAGAGTTTTTTTGGGCGGTGGAAATTTTCCCAGGGAGCGGTGCCCGGTGGATGGGAAACCGTGATCGAGCTGATTGCGCCAAAATCGCCCGGAGGTGTGCGATGAAACTGCTGTTGGTGGAAGACGAACCCTTGGTGTCGCAGCGGCTGGCTCGATTTTGCCGGGAAATCCTCGGAGAAGATTTGGAGAAACTCCACTCAGCGGCGACCTTGGAAGAGGCGGGTGTCTGGCTGGCGGAGAATCCAGTAGATCTCGCGCTGCTGGATTTAAACCTGGAAGGCCGGGACGGTATGGAATTGTTGAAACGCAGTGTCGCAGCTTCGTTTCACACCATCATAGTTTCGGCCAACACGGACCGCGCGCTCGAGGCTTTTGAATATGGCGTGATCGATTTCGTGCCCAAGCCATTCTCCCGGGAACGACTCACCCAGGCACTGGACCGTATTCGTGTGCCTTCGATGCGGCCCGGTCCCGCTGCACGAAATCTCGCGGTCAAGAAATCCGGGCGTATCGAGTTGGTCGCAGTTGAAGACGTGCTGTATGTGCAGGGCGCGGGAAATTATGCGGAGCTCGTGTTATTGGACGGTAGACGTCAGTTACACGACAAAACCCTTGAAAAACTCGCCGCCATTCTGCCGCCGGACTTCGAGCGCATTCACAAAAGTTATCTGGTGCGGATGAGCTCGGTAAAAGCACTCCACGCGAGTGAAGGCAGTCACTACGAGGCGGAGTTGAAGAACGGTATGAGGCTTCCCATCGGCCGGCTTCGCTACAAGGAACTGCGCGAGAAATTGCTTTAGCGTTTCTGGCGGTCAGCTGCGTCAGGGGTTCAGCGATGTACTGGCTGCGGCCGTCCATTGTCGTCGATTGCGACGTAAGTGAAAACGCCCGCAGTGACGCGTAAAAGTTTCCCGTCACTTTCGCGCTGCACCCATGCTTCGACGGCCACCCGGATGGACGTGCGGCCAATTTTTAAAAGCGACGCATAACAATTCACGATATCCCCGACGTTGACCGGATTGATAAAAGACATGCCATCGACCGCGACGGTTGTAACGCGGCTTCGCGAAAGATTCCGGGCATAGATTGCGGCGCCCAAATCCATCTGGGACATAAGCCAGCCGCCGAAAATATCACCGTTGGGGTTCGTATCGGCGGGCATCGCGATGGTGCGGATCACCAGTTCGCCTTGAGGTTCGGCAAACGGTGGAGTGGCTTCGCTCATGGCTTAACGTACTTCCAATGATGTGAAAGTGGCAAGCGCCGCTTGGCGGCCGTCGCCGCCAAACGGCTGACACGGGGCAGAATTTGGCGTTGTTATAAACGAAATTTGGCCGGATATTCGTCGTGATGTCTCAGACAGCCCAAGCTGCATTTCGTCGTTTGCTCAAGGAAGTTGGCCCGGTGGATTACGTCGGCATTGAGGAACGCGTCGCCAAGTATACCACGCGAAGCATCAAGAACGCGTCGAAACTCTTCGGGCTGAAGCTCGCTGCTTCCATGGTCGATCTGACCACCCTTGAAGGAAAGGACACCCCGGGAAAAGTGGAGTCGCTCTGCCAAAAGGCGCTGCAGCCGCATGACGACCCCTCCATTCCGGTCGTCGCTGCAGTGTGTGTTTATCCGTCGATGGTGAAACACGCGCGTCGCGCACTTGGACCGAAGTCGCCGGTAAAAATCGCGTCGGTGGCGACGGCTTTTCCGTCCGGACAAGCTCCGCTCAAAACCCGGCTCGCGGAAGTTACTGCCGCGGTCGATGCTGGTGCAGACGAAATCGACATGGTGATCAATCGCGGGGCATTCCTGGCGGGCGAGTTTCAGCTCGTGCAGGATGAAATCGCCGCCATTCGCGACGCGTGCGGCGTTGCCACGCTCAAGGTAATTCTCGAAGTGAGCGAGCTGGAAACGTACGACAACATCCGTGCGGCCTCTTTTCTGGCGATGCGCGTTTTGCAGCCGAACGACTTTATCAAGACCAGTACCGGTAAGACGTCACTCAATGCGACGCTGGGCAATAACCAGGTGATGATTGAGGCGATTCGTGATTTCTACCTCGAAACGGGCACGCCGATCGCGATGAAACCGGCTGGCGGGATCCGCACGGCAAAACAGGCGCTGCAATTTCTCATCGCGGTCAAAGAAACGCTGGGTGATGCCTGGTTGAACAATACCCGCTATCGATTTGGTGCATCTTCGCTTTTGAACGATTTGCTGCGGCAGATCGAAAAACAAAAAACCGGCGCGTACCAGGCGCCTTATTACTTCAGCGAAGCGGCTGAATCCTACTGATTTTTTCCATGGCTACCCGCACCGTTAAAAAATCCCCGCGTCCTGCGTCTCGCGCCAACAGTCGGGTTGCGCCCGAATTGATTTTTGGCGACCTCTGGGAATTCGATCCAGCACCGGAAACGGCCGATCCCAAGCTGAAGTCGCAGTACGAATTGTTTATCGACGGCAAATTCGTGGCCCCAGCGGCGGGGATCTATTTCGACTCCATTAATCCCGCCACTGAGAAGAAGCTCGCCCGAATCGCCCAAGCCGATGCCACCGATGTCGACCTGGCATATCATGCCGCAAAGAAAGCGTACGAAGAGGTGTGGGGTAAGATGGAGGGACGTGAACGCGGCAAATACATTTACCGGATTGCGCGGTTGCTACAGGACCGCGCGCGGGAATTTGCCGTGGCGGAAACGATGGATGGCGGAAAGCCCATCAAGGAATCGCGCGACTTTGATGTGCCGATGGCCGCAGCGCATTTCTTTTATCACGCCGGCTGGGCGGACAAACTGGAGTATGTCGCCCCGGGCCGCGGAGTCGCGCCACTCGGCGTCGTGGGACAGGTGATTCCATGGAATTTTCCGTTGTTGATGCTCGCGTGGAAACTGGCTCCCGCGCTGGCGATGGGGAATTGCGTGGTCATCAAGCCCGCGGAAACCACGAGCATCACCGCACTGAAACTCGCGGAAATATTTCAGGACGCAGGCTTGCCGCCCGGGGTGGTAAACATCGTCACCGGTTTCGGTGAGACGGGAGCGGCGGTGATGGCTCACCCGACCGCGGCCAAAGTCGCGTTCACCGGCTCGACTGACGTGGGCAAAATCATCATGCGGTCGCTCGCCGGCACCGATAAAAAGATGACGATGGAGCTTGGAGGCAAGGCGGCGAACATCCTGTTTGACGACGCGCCGATTGACCAGGCCATCGAGGGAATCGTGAATGGGATTTTCTTCAACCAAGGCCATGTTTGCTGCGCGGGTTCGCGTCTGCTTGTACAGGAATCGATCGCGATCGAGGTGCTCGCAAAGCTCAAGAATCGCATCAAGGTGCTTCGTGTGGGTGACCCGCTGGACAAGAATACGGATATCGGCGCGATTAACTCCAAGGAGCAATTGGCTACAATTCAGCGATTGGTGGCGTCCGGGGTGAAGGAAGGTGCGACGATGTTTCAGCCAGCCTGCAAGCTGCCATCGACCGGATATTATTTTCGTCCGACGGTTTTTTCGAATGTGTCGATGAGCCATCGGATCGCGCGCGAGGAGATTTTTGGTCCGGTGCTGAGCGTGCTCACGTTTCGCACGCTCGAGGAGGCGGTCGAAAAGGCCAATAACACCGCTTACGGCCTCAGCGCGGGCGTATGGACGGACAAGGGTTCGCGAATCCTCAAGATGAGCACGGAGTTGAAGGCCGGCGTGGTGTGGGCGAATACCTTCAACAAGTTCGATCCGACCTCGCCGTTCGGGGGCTATAAAGAGTCTGGCTTCGGTCGTGAGGGCGGCCGCCAGGGATTGCTGGACTACTGCAAAATTAACTGAGCCGCGGGCGCTTCTCATGGCCGACTCGAAATATCTCACCGCCCCACTGAAGACGGACAAGATGCCTCCTGGCATCCCGTACATCATGGGCAACGAAGCGGCGGAACGGTTTAATTTCTACGGAATGCGGGCGATTCTCGTTATTTTCATGACCCAGTATCTGCGCGATGCGTCCGGTGCGCTCGCACCGATGAACGAGAGTGACGCCAATAAGTGGTATCATTTGTTTCTGGCCACGAATTATTTTCTGCCGATTTTCGGCGCGGTTTTGTCCGATGCGTTTTGGGGAAAATATCGCACCATCTTCTGGCTGTCGTTGGTGTATTGCGTGGGCAGTGTGGTGCTGTCGCTTGATGCCACCCGGCTTGGCCTGGGCGCAGGTCTTCTGTTAATAGCGATTGGCTCCGGCGGGATCAAACCGTGCGCGTCCGCGCACGTCGGAGATCAATTTGGACCGGACAACAAACATCTTATTTCGCGCGCCTTTGGCTGGTGGTATTTTGCCATCAATGCGGGCTCGCTCATCTCCATTCCTCTCACTCCGGTCTTACTGAAGTATTATGGGCCAGCGTGGGCATTCGGCATGAATGCCGGATTGATGCTGCTCGCTACTGTTGTGTTCTGGCTTGGGCGATACAAATTCGCCCATATTCCTCCTGCGGGTAAGGCATTTTTCAGGGATAATTTGAACGCCGAGGGGCGCGCGGCGATCGGACGGATCGCGATCATTTATTGTTTCGTCGCGGTCTTCTGGTCTTTGTGGGATCAGAGTGGAGGAGAGTGGGTGCTGCAGGGTGAAAAGATGGAGAGAAATTACACGATTATGGGTCAGTCCTTCGAAGTACTTTCTTCCCAGGTCCAGACGCTTAATTCCATCTTCATTCTCCTGCTGATCCCCGTATGTCAGTACTGGATTTATCCGGCGATCGATCGGATTTTTCCTCTCAATCCGCTTCGCAAAATTGGCCTGGGTTTGTTTGTTACCGCTGCGTCATTTTTGATCAGTGCCTGGATTGAGGCACAGCTTACCAGCGGTTTGAAGCCAGGCATTGTCTGGCAGGTTCCCGCCTACATCCTCTTATCCGCGGGCGAAGTCATGGTCTCGGTTACGGCGCTCGAATTTGCCTACACGCAGGCGCCAAAGCGGATGAAATCCATCATCATGTCCCTCTACTTGCTCGCGATTTCAGCCGGCAATCTTTTCACCGCCTTGGTCCACCAATTCATCGCCAAAGAAGATGGATCCTCCAAGCTACCCGGAGCCTGGTTTTATCTTTTCTTTGCTGGCCTTTGTCTGGTTACGACCATCGTTTTTATTTTTGTCTCCAAGCACTATCGGGAAAAAGTCTATTTGCAGGATACAGCTCCGCCTGTCGCTGCTTGATTCAAAAACCAACTGCCATGTCACGCCTTCCCATTACCAAAACTCCCAAAGTCTACGTTGGCGGTGCCTTCATTCGTTCCGAGAGCGCGCGCACATTTGCGTTGCAGGATGCTTCGGGGAATTTTTTCGCCAACATCCCGCAGTGTACCCGCAAGGACCTGCGCAACGCCGTGGAGGCCGCGGCCAAAGCTGGTCCCGGCTGGGCGAAACGCACCGCCTATAATCGCGGCCAGATCATTTACCGGCTCGCTGAAATGATTGAGGCTCGCGTGGCCGATATGGCAGATGCCTTGGCGGTGGGTGGTGCCAGTGACGCAGACGCCCGAAAGGAGATCACCGCGACAATCGACCGGTTGATTCATTACGCCGGGTGGGCGGACAAGTACGAGCAACTGTTGGGCAACGTGAACCCGGTCGCGGCGCCTTATTTCAATTTCACCGTCACGGAGCCCATGGGCATCGTTGGCCTTCTTGCACCTGAAGAGAAGCCGTTGCTCGCACTCGTGTCGCTGATCGCACCGGCGATCACGAGTGGAAATACGGTGATCGCCCTGGCGTCGACTGCGCAGCCTTATCCCGCGATTGTCCTCGGTGAAATGCTTGCCACCAGCGATCTTCCCGGTGGCGTGGTCAATCTGCTGACTGGATTTCGCAAGGAGATGGTGCCGACGTTCGCCACTCACACGCACCTTCGTGCGATCGGTGGAGTGGCAAACGCCGATGAGCGAAAGCAGCTTAAACTTGGCGCCGCCGACAGTGTTAAACGGGTACGTTTGCTCAAGGCAGAGGAGCCGATCGACTGGTTTTCGAAAAAGGCAGAGGGCTTGTACGAAATTCGCGATTACACGGAATTCAAAACCACGTGGCATCCGATCGGCGCCTGATCCATGATATCTGAATCCGACCGGCGACGTATCAAATCGCATCTAATGGTGTGGTGGATCGTTTGGGCCGGCATTCTTGGAATGGTTTGCGCGGTCTATTTTATTTTCACCAAAAACAAACCGCTGCCACCGGCAGCTTCCGCCGAACTCTTGTTAAACATCGCAGGCTTTGTGCCCTTGTTCGTGAGTGTGATCATTCGCTGGCTGGTGTTGCCGCGTTATTCCGATCCCGTACGCGCCTTCGTCGTGTTCATCATTGGACTATCGCTGGCGGATGCTTGCAGCATGTTTGGCATTTTTATCGGCGGAGGGTATCGGGATGCGTTATTTATGCTCGGAGTGCTGGGAATCATTCAGTACGCGCCTTTCTACGCCCGGCGATTTTTCGAGCCGAAGGTGACGGGATTCATTCCGAATAACTAACGCGGCCGGCTCGCGTCATCGCGAGTATACTCCGAAAGCGGCGGGACCGTGCGCGCCGCTACTATTTCTGCGCGTGATCCCGCTTCTTTAGAAAGCGCGCAATTTCCCGCGCGATCGGCATTGCGGGCGCAGCACCGGGTTGCATGACGGAAAGCGCGGCTACCGCGCTGGCGTAATGCGCGGCTTCGAAGGCGTTGTGCTTGAATTTGACCAGGCCGGCGGCAAATCCGCCGACAAACGCGTCACCGGCCCCGGTGGTGTCGACGACCTCAACGTCGTGCGCGTTGATGCGCATGAAAACATCCGGCTGTGATACGAAGCAGCCGCGCGAACCAAGGGTCACGATGACAACTGGTACTTCCAGCGACCGGCACAATTGGTGAAACGCGTCGGCCTTGAGACTTGGGAGTGAATTCTCGGAAAATTCGCCCTGGCTGTTAAAGGGGGCGGTGCGAAGCAAAGCGGTGCACCTGGGTCGCGACTTGAGGAGAGCAATGAATTCCGCCTCGTTAGGAATAAGCACTTCGGTGTACCGCAGTACGCCGGGATCGAAGCCCGGCCGCATGGGCGCGGGATTGAAGACCGTGATCGCGCCGTTGCGGCGGGCGGTGCGCAGCACGTGGGCCACAGTGCCATAATCCGTTTCACCCTGACAAACGACTACTTGGGCCGCCGAAATCAAGGCCGGCGGAATATCGCGTGGACGCAGGCCGAAATTGGCGCCCGGGGAAACGATGATGTGGTTTTCACCGCTTGCATTGACCGTGATGATGGCGACGCCGGTGGTATGTTTCGGTTTCTCAACAAAGTGAGCGTGTACTCCGGCCGTTTTGGCAAACTTGTGGGCGCTGGCGCCAAATGCATCCGGTCCAACCGCACCGCAGAAAAAAGTCGGCACTCCGGCGCGGGTGGCGGCCACCGCTTGATTAAAACCTTTTCCACCGGGACTCGTGCGAAAATCCCCGACCACTTCATCGCCGGGGCGCGGAAAATCCTTCACGTCAAACACGAGGTCTTGATTAAAGCTGCCGACGATTAGAACAGAATGCTTCACAGGTGGGGCAAAGGGGTAGCAGAAGACTTTATTGGCGGTTCGCCAAGCGCAGGATGGCGGCAACGCGCTTTTTGACCGTTCTTCGACCACTGCAAGCCGCATGCCATTAACCGGTGCGCTTTAGGTCGGGTTGCCGCCTTTCGACTCTTCCGCTCATCCTATTATATGACCCGCTCATCCAAACCCGGCTGCTCATGATGAACGGCCAGACTACCGTGGGACGACGTGAAAGAGAACACTGCATTTTTGCTTCCGCGCCCTGCCGAGCTTGCGGCGGGGGGGAGAAGCGTGGTTCGCTCGGAACCCGTGTCAAAATCCCTCCTCGATTGTCCCGCGCAGGCCCAGCGTGCGAAAGAGCGCCTTTACGTGCTCTGCCAGACGAGCGGATGGGGTTCGTTCCTCGGAATGCAGCTCTACTTTTCCCAAGCATTTGGCGATGGCATGGAACGCGGCCGGCGGGATCCGGCCTCGTCTGCGGCGATTTACACAATGGTGATCCTGCTCGGCTTGCTGCTGACGCATTGCGCGCGGCCCTGGATGACGCGTTGGGGCTGGAAACAAATGGGGTGGCTGGCACTGGTGCCCCGGATAATGCTCATGGCAGCCGGGCTTTCCCTGCTGTGGAGCTCGCTTGGATACGGATATACGTTCGGAGTCGTCGGTTTGCCACAACCGACCAAGTATTCAATCGGTCAGATATTTTTCCTGAGCTGGTTGAATGGCACCGGGCTGTTGGTGGGCTGGCAGTGCATTTATTTTTTCTATCATATTCTCGATCGGGTGCAGCGCATGCAATTCGAGCAGCTTCGGCTCGCCGCGAATGTGAAGGAAGCGGAACTCCGTGCGCTAAAATCGCAGGTGAATCCTCACTTTCTGTTTAATTCGCTCAACAGTCTCCGCGCATTGATTGACGAAGATGCGCCCCGCGCACGCGAAGCGGTGACGCGGCTCGCAAATATTCTCCGCTATTCCCTGCAGTCGGGCCAGCTCGAGACGGTATTGCTGAAGGATGAACTTCGCGCGGTGGAAGATTATCTCGCCTTGGAGCAAATTCGTCATGAGGAGCGTCTGACGGTTCACTGGGAAATAGCCGATCAGGCGCGCAACCAGCCGATTCCGCCCATGCTGCTGCAAACGCTGGTGGAAAACGCGGTGAAGTACGGCATCTCCACGCGTCGCGACGGAGGCATGATCACGATTTCGGCGCGAATTGAGGAATCAACATTGCGCATTCGCGTATCGAATCCCGGCGATCTGACCTCTCCCACTAACGAATCCTCGGCCAAGGCGGGCTCCTCCACCGGAGTCGGGCTCCGCAACGCGTCCGAACGACTCCAGCTGCTTTATGGCGACAAGGCTGCGCTGCAATTAGTCGCCGAACCCGTGGGTTGCGTTACCGCGCAAGTCACTGTTCCTTTTAAATCCGTTCCTGTATGAAAGCGTTGTTGATCGATGATGAACGGCTCGCCCGGGGCGAGCTGCGACGTCTCCTGAAATCCCATCCGGAAATTGAAATCGTGGGAGAAGCAGTGAACGTGGCGGAAGCGCAGGAGAAAATTATCGAACTGAAGCCGCAGCTGCTGTTCCTCGATATTCAAATGCCGGGCGACGATGGTTTCACGCTACTCGAGAAAATCGATCCACCGCTGCCCCAGGTTATTTTCACCACTGCTTATGATGAATTCGCGGTGAAGGCGTTTGAATTTAACGCACTCGATTACCTGCTGAAGCCGGTAGATCCAAGCCGGCTGGTGTCCGCGCTGGAAAAACTGCGCAACCTCACGCAACGCGCAAATGAAGCCGCAGGCAGCCGCGAACGTCTGGGCCTGGATGACAAGGTATTCGTTCGCGAAGGCGACCACTGCTGGTTCGTCGCGGTGAAAAACATCCGGTTGCTCGAGTCCGAGGGAAACTACACGCGGCTCTATTTCGACGATCAGAAGCCACAGCTGTTCCGGTCGCTCACCGCGATGGAAGAGCGATTGGATGTGCGGCATTTTTTTCGCGCGAATCGCAAGCAGGTGATCAATCTCGCGTGGGTCGAGGATATCGAACCCTGGTTTAGCGGTGGACTGCTCGTGAGATTGAAGGGCGGACCAAAGGTCGAACTTTCGCGCCGCCAGGCACAGGATTTTCGCGACCGCATGAGCCTCTAAGCCCCGGTGTTCCCGAACGACGAGGCGTAATTTCTGACCCATGATTGAAGCCAGGCATTTAACCAAAACCTTTAAGGACAAGAAACGCGGGGTCATTCCCGCGGTGAGCGACGTATCGTTTACCTGCCGTCCCGGCCAAATCTACGGATTGTTGGGCGCGAATGGTGCGGGCAAAACGACCGCACTTCGCATGCTGGCAACACTGCTTAAACCGACCAGTGGTTCAGCCACGCTGCTGGGTCATGACGTGATTACCGCCGCCCGTGAGGTCCGCGCGAACGTGGGGTTTCTCGCCGCAAGCACCGCGCTTTACGGCCGTCTGACCGCGCGCGAAATGATCTGTTATTTTGGACAGCTCAATGGCCTGGACGACGTGGAGATTCGCGTGCGGACCGAACGGCTGGCCGACCAGTTGGACATGCATGAATTTCTCGACCGTCGTTGCGAAAAATTTTCGACCGGGATGAAGCAGAAAACATCGATCGCCCGGACGCTGATCCATGATCCCGCAGTGATGATTTTCGATGAACCCACCCTGGGACTCGACGTAATGGCCGCGCGGGCGATAGTGCGTTTCGTGCGCGACTGTCGCGATCGCGGCAAGACCGTGATCTATTCGACGCACGTGATGAGCGAGGTGGAAAAGCTCTGTGACCACGTCGGTATCATCCACGATGGCCGGCTGCTGGCGGAAGGAACACTGCAGGAACTGCGTGCGCAGCATCACGAACAAGACATGGAGGAGATTTTTGTGAAGATCGTTGGTGGAGACAAATACTGATGAACTGGAAAAATATTCTGACGGTTTATCTCAAAGAGTTGAAGGATTCCCTCCGGGACCGCCGCGCCATTATTTCGATCATAGTTATTCCGACTCTGGTGATGCCCGCTCTCTTCTTTGGCGTGGGAAAAATTGCCGCAGGAGTGGTTTCGAAAGCGAAACAGGAAACTCCGGTTATCGCAGTGATTGGCGGCGAAGATTCGCCCGGCGTTACCGGACCGATTAGAGAATCAAAGAAGTGGCGGATCGTGGAAACGGCCGCGGATTGGAAGCAGCAGATTTCGGATAAAAAAATCCGCGCGGTGGTGAAAATCCCCACTGGATTCGAGAACAATTTGAAAGCGGGACAGTTGGATCCGGTGATTATTTACCACTATGAAGGTGAGCTGAAGTCGGGTATGGCAGTGGGGGAACTGGAAAAATATTTTCGCGATCTGCGCGAACGGACGGTCGCCGCGCGCCTCGCCGAGCGTTCTCTACCCGAGACGTTGATCCGCCCATTCGAGGTGAAGCGCGAGAATGTTGCTCCTCCCGAGAAAGTCGGGGGCAATATGTTGGGAGGAATCGTGCCTTATGTGATCATTCTGCTTTGTTTTACAGGCGCGATGTATCCCGCGATCGACTTAACAGCCGGGGAAAAAGAGCGCGGCACGATGGAAACTTTGTTGTGCAGTCCGGCGTCGCGCATCGATTTGGTTCTGGGAAAATTTCTGGTGGTGGTGACGGGATCGCTGTCGGCGATGTTGCTCTCACTGCTTTCGATGGGGCTCAGCGCCGCGGTGGCAGGCATGATTTTCATGAACAAGGGGGCAGGGACAAAACTTGCGGCGGCGGCGCAGCAGGCGCATTCAGTTGGCGGGATGCCGACCATCGATCCAGCGGGATTAATCGGTGTGGTCGCGATGGTGCTGCCCGTGGCGATCCTGTTTTCCGCTGTGCTTTTCACGGTCGCGCTTTTTGCCAAGAGCCACAAGGAAGCGCAAAGCTATGCGAGCCCAATGATTTTTTTGGTGATCATGCCGGCCGTAATCGGAATGCTTCCAGGGATTGATCTCAATGGGCGGCTCGCGCTTGTTCCGATTCTAAATCTCTCGCTGGTGTGCAAGGAAATGCTGTCCGGCGTGTGGCATTGGAACTATATCGCGCTGATTTTTGCGTCTTCGTGCGTGTACGCTGCGATCGCGCTTGGGCTGGCGGTGAAGATGTTTAATCGCGAAGACGTGATTTTTCGCACGTAAGCGGCTGGCTGGCGGGAAAACGAATTCAATAAATCGTAAATCCGGGTGCCGCCTTCGTAAACCCGGCGTAAATGGGGTGTCCACCTCTAGGCAGCGGAGAAGTTCCCTGCTACAGTGTCGTCAATCCCCGTACGACCATGACAAATTCACACGACAGCCAGGAAGCAGCCCACCTCGAAAAACTTCGGGTGCAAATTTCCAATGACATCGAGGACATGCAACAGAAGGAAACCAGTCTGCGTGAATATGAGCAGCGTCTGCGCCTCCTCGTTGAGCATACTCAACACAGCCGCCCGCCTCAGACGGCCAACCAGTTTTATTCGAACACGGCCCCGACCACCAACAACATCGATGCCGAATGGGAAAAGTACCGCCGGGCTCACGCGCTGCTCGAAGCCGCCCGTCGCGGATTGTGCGATGATCGTCTTGCGATCAAGGAGCGTGAAGAACGACTTTTAGTGCGTGAAGAAGAAATTGTCCGCCGTGAAGTCGCAGTTGCAGCACGCGAACAGGAACTCGCGGCAGCCGTGCAGGCCAAGGCGGTGATAGAGCAACCGGCTCCCGTTGCGCCGCCAAAGCCCAAAACCTCGTTTACCTCGGCACCTTTTCTCGCTGCGCGCAATCTGCTCATGCGGAACAGCAGCGGCAACTGATCGCAGTAAGAATTTCGGCCCGGTTTTTCATTTTTAACCGACTGCCAATACAGGATTAATTTGGATTTCAAGCCCGACCAGAAATGGCCGGGCTTTTTTGCGTCTCCATCGGATAAATGCTGATATTGCAATTCGCGCTTGCGCGCCTGAGGCAAAACGTCCATCGATTTTTCCGTGATCAATTCCTCCTGCCTTAAAAACGTTCGCCCGGCCGCCATTATGGTCGCGGGTAAACGCGCATGGTGGAAACCGCCGGCTCGGCTTCGATGGAATAATGCGCCAAGCGCATAAGCGGCTAAACCGCTCAGAAAAAGAAAATCCCATCCAGCGCCGAGCCCGACTCTACCGAGTCGGGCTTTTTATTTTCCCTCCCCAAACTGTCAGTCCTCCCAATCGCAATCATGTCCTCCCTCGCCACCCTCCCAGTCCAGCAAATGGAATTGCCCGTTGTGTCGTTCTTCGGACGCACACTCGATGAGTATTGCCGTTTTTTCGCCCTCGAACCATATAAACTGCGCGGCCGGGCAGTGCTCGATGTCGCGGCGGGCCCGTCTTCGTTCGTCGCGGAAGCAGTCGGGCGCGGCATCGACGCGGTCGCCGTGGACCCGCAATATGACCGGACCCACGAAGAGCTGTCTCTGCAAGCGAAGCAGGACTATCAGCGCATGTTCGCGCAAATGCGCGCCAAGCCGCACCTGTTCCGATTGAAGACATTCTCTTCATTTGCGGCCGCCGAAACCGACCGGCGGGCTGCGGCGCAACGTTTCCTTGCTGACTATGAAGGCAACGACCGTCACGGCCGGTACATTCGCGCGGCTCTGCCGTTGTTACCGTTCCTCGACGGAGCGTTCGACCTCGTGCTCTGTGCGCATCTCCTGTTCATCTACGCGCAACGTTTCGATTTTGAATGGCACGTGGACGCCTGCGCTGAACTTGCGCGGGTGAGCAGCGGCGAAGTGCGGATTCATCCGGTGTGTGGAGCGGATGGACGCCCTTACGCCGAACTGGATCGCCTGAGAAACGAGTTGTTAGTGCGCGGAGTGCACAGCGAGGTCGCTCCCGTGAACTACGAATTCTTCGCCGGCAGTACGAGCATGCTCGTGCTCAGATCCGGGTGAGAAACTTCCGATCCACAATGGCCCGATAACCCGGATCGCCTCCCTCGATGCCTTAATGTGATCGAATTGTAGGAGCTTGCTTGCAAGCTCCTACGATAAGAGGCGTTGGTTACATTCACCGTCGGTTGTTTGCGGCCGGTTTCGCGACGGCACGATCGGCGATGTAAATCATGTACGCGCTGCGTTTTGCTGTGGGATAAAGTTTTGCGGGGACGGCTTGAACGGTGAATTGGGCGGCCTTCAACCGCTTTTCAACGGTAGCATCTGCGCACGCCGACCAGACTGCGGCACGGCCATCAGGTTTCAACGCCCGGGCGATAACCTCCATGCCGCGCTGGCTGTAGAGCGAGTTGTTTTCCGCTGCGACCATGGCGGTGGTACCGTTGTCGATATCGAGTACGATCACGTCGTACGGATTTCGCGCGGAGCGATTGATTACCGTTTTCACATCCTCTTCGAGTACTGTGACACGAGGATCATCGAGCAGTTTGCCGTTGAGACCGGAGAGAAAAGTCCGGTTCCAAGCGACGATTTCCGGAAACAGTTCGGCAACATGAACCGTATCCGTCCGACCGACGGATTGTAGAACGCTTTTCAGGGTGAAACCCAGTCCGAGTCCGCCGATTAATACCCTGACGCCTTTTTTCCCTACGTGGCGCTCACAACCGAGCGTGCCGAGTTGTAGCTCGGAAGCATTGACTGCGGAGTGCATGAGTTGCTGACCATTTACGCGAATGCAGAAATCACCATCATGCTCCACGAGCGTAAGTCTGGCTCCATTGGGCGTGGTCATTTCTGCGAGCGTAATGTTGGGTTTCATAAGACGGTGCGCTGACTTTGCGGGCGGGTAGGGGGCGGCACCATAAAAATATGCAGAGGTTGCCAGGGCTCTATTTCAGGGCCAGGTTGGTTTGATGAAACCCCGCTTATTACCCCAAACGTCCGATGGTACTAATCCCGCAACCTCTCCGACGCCACGATGGTTCGTCGCGCCTTGGCTTTTCGCCGTGGCATCGATGTTCTGTGCAACTACGAACGTACGCGCAACCAGTCCAAGTTCCGCAGACACCTTGCTGTTGGTCGCCAACAAGAGTGATCAAACTCTCGGACTGATTGATCCTGTGGCGGGCAAACAAATCGCGGCAATCTCGGAGGACGGCATCACTGGACACGAAGTGATTGCCTCGACCGACGGCAAACGGGCGTTCGTGCCGATTTATGGCAACTCAGGGGTTGGACGGCTTGGTACGGACGGGAGCATGATCCGGGTGATCGATCTGGAAAATAAAACGATCACCGCGACGATTGATCTCGGCAAAGGCTTGCGGCCGCATTGCGCGAGAATCGGGCCAAAGAACGGGCTGTTGTACGTGACCACTGAATTGGAGGAAACGGTGACGGTGATCGATCCAGCGACGCTTAAAATCCTGGGCTCGATTCCCACGGGCCAGAAGGAATCTCACATGCTCGCAATCACGCGCGACGGACGGCGCGGATACACCGCCAACGTTGGGCCCGGCACGGTATCGGTACTCGATTTGGAAAATCAGAAGTTGATCACGGTGATTCCGATTGCAGCACACACGCAACGCATCGCGCTCTCGGCGGATGATAAATTCGCATTCACGACGGACCAAACCGATCCGCGGGTAGCGGTGATCGACACGGCAACTAACAAAGTGGCGTCGTGGATCACGCTGCCTGGAATTGGTTTCAGCACGGCGGTCACACCGGATGGACGCTGGCTGTTGGTCACTTTGCCCTCGAAGAACCTGGTCGCTGTCGTGGATTTGGAAACCAAGCAGGTGACTCAAACGCTGGCGTTGCCGCGTGCGCCGCAGGAGCTGCTCATAAGTCCGGATGGAGCATCGGCGTATGTTTCCTGCGATATTAGCCGTCAGGTCGGCGTCATCGATTTAAAGAAGTGGACAGTTACCAAGTTGATCGACGCCGGGCCGGGCGCGGATGGGCTGGCGTGGGCGATTAGGCGGTAGGATCTGAGTCGGGAGAGCGGTGACTTTGGCGAAAAACTGCTGTTCCTGCGGGCATCCTGACGGGCGGTTGGGGGCAACCGCCCCTACCTCGGAATCAGTGGGTTTGTTGCACCATTGCGTGAGTCACCGCCATCACGGATGGCACGCCTTTCTGCACCCACACGATTAAGACGCCATTGGCGTCATCGACGACGGCAATTTCTCCTTCTCCGCAGGTGAAGCTTTGGCCGCCAAATTGATATTTCTCTCCCGTCCTGTAGGTATGGAGCGATTTCGAATCACGAAATGGAGCGATCTGACCCTGAATAAAATCCTGGGCGATGTCCTTGGTGAAAATAGCGCGCTTCAACGGGCGCAGTCCCTCGGCGATCGAGCGGCCTTTGGCGTCGAACGTGACGTTGTAGATCAGCTGGCCGTCATCCACTTCGAAGAGCCAAACGGCGGTGTCCTTTCGCGGCTGCGCCTGCTGTTCGGGTTTGCCGTAGTGAGCCTTGAGTTGTTCCAAGGTGTCGCCCAACCGGGCTTGGGCCGGCGTGAGCACGAAGGTGGCCAGTGCAATTGTGAGCGGGATGCGAATCAGGGAAAAAGGAATCACGGTGAAATCGGAAGGCGACGGCAAACGAGGTGTGTTACGTCCGGGAAACTTGGGGCAATTTAGGTTTGGTGCAACTGGGGAAACGCGGCCAATGCGGTGTCGCAGAATGAACCCATGCTTTATCCAATCAAGTTTTTGAGTGCGGCGAGATATTTCTCCTGCGTGCGTGTGATGACCTCGGCAGGCAATCGGGGTGCGGGCGGGCTTTGATTCCATTTTATCGCGAGCAGGTGATCGCGTACGAATTGCTTGTCGTAGCTCGGTGGGGATTGGTTGGGTTGATAACTGTCGGCGGGCCAATAACGCGAGGAATCGGGAGTGAGCACTTCGTCGATCAGGATCAGATTTCCCGCGGCGTCAGTGCCGAATTCGAATTTGGTGTCGGCTAAAATCATTCCGGCCTTTTTGGCGCGTTCATGACCGAATTGATAGAGCTGGAGGCTGATGGCTTTTACCTTGCGATAGAGTTCCGCACCAATCGCGGCCGCACCCTGTTCGTCGTTGATTGGTTCGTCGTGCTGGCCCTTGGGCGCTTTCGTGGTGGGCGTGAAAAGCGGTTCGGGCAATTTATCGGCCTGCCGAAGACCGGGGGGCAGCTTGTTTCCGCAGACTTCGCCCGTTTTCTGATAACTGCTCCAGCCGCTCCCAATCAAATAGCCACGCGCGACGCACTCGATGGTCAACGGTTTGAGTTTTCGCACGATCATGCTGCGCAGCTGCAGATCGCGATCCTTGATCCCTCGGCGGGCAAATTCGCCTGCCTGGTCCGCCAGCAAATGATTTGAAATCAGACCTTGGGTTTGAGCGAACCACCAGTTGCTCATTTGGGTAAGGACAATGCCTTTCCCTGGAATTCCATCAGGAAGAATGACATCAAAGGCCGACAGACGGTCCGTGGCTACGAGCAAAAGTGCGTCACCTAAATCAAAAATTTCGCGAACTTTTCCTGATGCCAGAAGTGGAAACGGCAAACCTTCGATATGGGTGACGGCGTTCGAGGGCAGGGCGGCGGCGATGTCAGCTGAAGTCATGCGAATATCCGCACGAAGTAACGGTTCCTGTTACGAAATGTAAAGCCGTCGAAGCTCTGCGCCCAGTCGCAGAGTCCGGCAATCTGCTACTGTTTCCCACCAAGACTGGCATTCTGCGAGAACACAGGTGAGTCGGAGCGGTGTGGAAATTTTTCTAAGCGTTGGATATGAGTGGTTTGTTTTTCAAGAAGCGGACGGCACGCTGCTGGCTAAAAGAGCAGCGAAATGTCCACCACGACCGCTTCCCCTTCACGACGCACCGCAGTACGTTCCCGTCGCGCCCACTTATTGTCCAAGTCGAAGGCTCGAGGCTGGAGGGCCTGGTTGCGGACCAATTGGCGGAGTGTGACGACAATCGCGGTGGTTGTCCTCGGAATAAGCGTGGCGTGGGGGCGGGTAAGTATCGATCAAGTCCATCAGCAGGCCGAACAGGTGCCGGCGTTGGCGGCTTTCGCGCTCATGGTGGTGCTGCCTTTGATAGGCTGCCCGGCCACCTTGGTTAATCTTGGCGCAGGGGTGCGTTTCGGCATCGCGGGAGGACTTCCGTTAGTCGCTCTGGCAATCACGATTCACCAATTGATCGCGTTTCAACTCGTGCGGTGGAAGCCGGCGATGTTCGGCCATCTGGTGGATCCCATCCGGCGCCGTCTGCCCAAAGGATCGCACGGTTCCGTGGCCGTGTTCTCTGCCCTGCTTCCAGGCATTCCTTATTGGATGCAAGTGTACTCCATGCCGTTGATCGGTCTGCCGTTGAAAACGGTGCTGTTCTACTGTGTACCGTTGCATACGGTTCGCTCGATGATCGCCCTGATTGGCGGGGATATTAGCGATCATCCGTCCGCAGGCTGGCTCGTAGGATTGGGGATTTACGCGATCATTCTCATGTCGGTCTGCATCTATGCAGGACGCCGTATCCGTCAGAAAGTGGTGAAGGCACGCTCGCGCCGGCGTGCGACGTCCCTCGATGCCAGCCGCAATCAAGACGACGACGCCAAACTATGTGCCGTTGCCGTTGGCGGCGGCAAGTGAGCGTTCCTCGATGCCAGTTGTGTTTTTTGGCGGCCGTTTTTGAGATGGGTTATATTTGGTAGGGTTTCGGTGTGCCTTTGACCGGGTATTCGTTCTTAGTGCGGGCCGTTAGTTTCCCGTAACCACCAAGTTCCACCCCATGTCAGACCCGCAAAAACTCCGTCTTAGCGAGAAGATTTCCTACGGCTTCGGCGACCTCGCGTCCTGCCTTTATTGGCAGACTATTTCAGTCTACCTGGCGATTTTTTATACCGATGTTTTCGGCATTAGCGCGCTCGCCGCGGGCACGATGATCGGACTCAGCCGCTCGTTTGATGCGATTTTCGACGTGGTGATCGGCATGCTGGCCGACCGGACGACCAGCCGGTGGGGCAAGTTTCGCCCTTATCTGCTCTACACCTGCGTGCCGATGGCAGTCATTGGATTGCTGACCTTTACGGTGCCGGATTTCAGCGAAAAGGGAAAACTGATCTGGGCCTACGCGACCTTCAACGCGTTGATGCTGATCTACACGACGATCAATATTCCTTACACGGCCATGCTCGGTGTGATCACGCCCAATCCCATCGAACGGACAGCGCTTTCATCGATCAAGTTTGTCGGTGCGTTCGCCGGCGGAATTATCATTTCCGCCACACTGATGAAAATGACCCAAGTGGGTGGCTGGTTGGGTGCGACCAGTCTGAAACAAGGCTGGCAAATGTCTTTTGTGATCATCGGGGTCGCATCGATTATCTCATTCCTCATTGTTTTCTTTAATACCAAGGAACGGGTTCTGCCGCCGAGAGAGCAAAAGACCTCGGTGCTGAAGGATCTCGGAGATCTGGTCACGAACCGGCCCTGGCTGGTGCTGCTCGCCACCACGATCACATTCATCTTTTTCGTCGCGTTGCGCGGTAACGCAATTGCGCACTACTTCAAATATTTCGTGGGTTCGCAATCGATCACCCTGCCTGAATGGGGCATCCTGCCGGCAGCTATTCGCGGGACGCAAACCTGGGGATGGGAGAGCTTGGTTTCCGTGTTCAATACCAGCAATCAGCTGCTATCTTTGATTGGCGCCATGTTGGTGCCATTGCTCGTTCGCAGAACGGGGAGCAAACCGGCTTTCGTCATCCTCTTCGTCATCGCCATCCTTTCTACGGCTGCGTTCTACATTTTGAAGCCCGACCAGCTTTGGCTGATCTTCCTCATCAACGCGGCCGGTTCAATCACCGGCGGCCCGCTCAGCGCTTTGCTCTGGGCAATGTACGCCGACACCGCGGATTATGCAGAATGGAAAACGGGCCGCCGCGCCACGGGCCTGATCTTTTCCGCCTCGATCTTCTCGCAAAAATTCGGCTGGGGTTGGGGCGGTGGTCTTTCCCTGATCATGCTTAATGGTGTGGGGTTCGTCGCCAATCAGGTTCAGACGCCCGAAGCGCTGCATGGCTTGGTCAAACTCATGAGCATTTTCCCCTCGGTCTTTGGCATCCTGGCCATTCTGATCCTGGTAATTTTCTATCCCTTGAATGAAACCAAGGTCGCGGAGATTTCCAGGGACCTCGCGGCCCGGCGGGCTGCGGAAGGAAATAGTCCCGCCTAATCCAGTCTCGGCAGATAATTTTGGGGTGGTGGGATCGTCTCTGCATGTGTGGAATTCACCGCCATGATTTTATCTTCGTTTAGAGCCTCACGTGTTGCCAGATATTGGATTGCGGCTTTCTGCTTGGCCGCGTTTGGCAGCTCGCTTGGCGCAGCGTCGAACAGTTCGCCGGTTTCGGTCTCCTCGCCTGATCGTTCGATCGACGTGGAGGTCAATGCCGCGGGCCCCTTGAGCTACCGGATAAGCGTCGACAATAAACCGGTGATCGCGACTTCACGGCTCGGCCTGAAATTGCACGAGGGGGGAACGTTGGGCGCGAATGTCGCGATCGTGAAAGTGGAAAAGTCGGATGACGACAGCACTTGGGACAACCCGTTTGGCAAACGCCGAGCCGTGCGAAATCGCTACAAACAGGTTCGGATTTCCCTCCGGGAAGCCAGCATGAACGGACGCACATTCGATGTGATTGTGCGGGTGTTTGACGACGGAGTGGGCATCCGGTATTCGCTGCCGACCGGATCTAATATCAAGCAATCGGTGCTCGAGGAGGAGTTGACGGAGTTTGCCTTCACCAACAACGCACGCTGTTTCGCTGGCGATCACTCGCAAAACGAGCCGACCGAATCGCGTGGCAACTTTATTGGCTCGCAGGAATGGGAATTCCGCAAACGTCCTCTGAGCGAGTTGCCCACCGAAACGGTGACCGGATTGCCGTTGCTCGTACAGACACCGGCCGCGTGGGTGGCGGTGACGGAAGCAGATTTATTCGACTGGTCGGGAATGTGGCTCGCGCGGTCGCCAGCGAAACCAGGAGCTGCGACAACCGCGGGAGTAACTTTGCGCGCCCGTCTTGCGCCGTCGCTAAAAGGGGATGGCCTCGTGAAAATTTCCCTGCCTCACGATTCACCGTGGCGGGTACTGATGATTGGCCGGACGCCAGGTAAACTTATCGAAAGCGATCTGGTGCTCAACCTCAGCACGCCATCGAAACTGCCGACAACTTCGTGGATCAAACCGGGCTTGATGGCTTGGGATCATTGGTGGTCCGGCGATACGAAAGTCGATACGGCTACCATTAAGGAATACATCCAACTCGCCTCGGACATGGGCTGGCCTTACCAGCTCATCGACTGGCACTGGTACGGTGAACCCAAGCTGCCGGACTCAGATATCACGAAAGTTGATCCCGCGGTCGATATGGACGAAGTCCGGCGTTTTGCCGCCGAAAAAAATGTGCGCCTCTGGCTCTGGTTGCACTGGACCGATGCAGATCGAAACGACGCGTATCAGCGGGCATTCGCTCTTTACCAGGATTGGGGCATCGCGGGCGTGAAAATTGATTTCATGGATCGCGACGATCAGGAGATGGTTAACTGGTATGAGAAAATAACGCGCGCCGCTGCGGACCATCGCCTCATGATCAATTTTCACGGGGCGTATAAACCCACCGGCATGAATCGCACGTGGCCCAATCAAGTAACCCGCGAAGGCGTGTTGGGCAACGAATACAACAAGTGGAGCGCACGCGTGACACCCGAACATAAACTTACCCTGCCATTCACGCGTTTCCTCGCCGGACCCGCAGATTTCACGCCCGGCGGTTTTATCAATCGCCAACCCTCGCAATTTAAAACCAAGATTTCTCCGACGCAGGTCCAAGGTACGCGGGCGGGTGAACTCGCGCTGTTCGTCGTTTACGATAGCCCGATCTGCTGTGTATGCGGCAGTCCCGAAAATATTCGCGGTGCACCCGGCTCGGATTTCCTGAGAATTGTTCCCACGGTTTGGGATGAAACCCGCGTGATTTCAGGAACGGTTGGCGAACAAATTGCCGTCGCGCGACGCTCGGGCGGCGATTGGTACCTCGGCGCGCTTACGAACAGCTCGCCGCGCAATCTATCGGTGGTTCTCGATTTTCTCAGCAAAGGAAAATGGAATATGCGGATCTGGCGCGACGCACCCGATGCCGCGGAGAATGCCGAGCACATTTCCACGGAGGAGCGCGCGGTCAAACCCGGCGACGTGCTCAATCTGAAGCTGGCACCCGCCGGCGGAGCCGTCGTCCGTTTCTGGCCCCATCAGAGCGAATAATTCATTGCCTGCGCGCGGTGACCTACACGCGACTAAAATAGGAGATTCCGGGCTTTGGCTGCAGAGCCGGTGCCCGTCGCCATAGCGCGAACATCCGCTGACTCGCATCGCATGAAGCCTGGACTTGTTTGTGGTGGTCGTCGATTTCCACATCGACGATTGGTGTCCGATGGAGTCTGACGCCACTCGCCCTCACGTCGGTACTGACAAGCGCTCCGGCCGGTGGCGTCGTTCATGGAAAACACGGTGGCCGCAAAAAGCGAAAAAGGAAAAGGTGCTTTGTAGGTCACCAACGAGACGACGGTTTAGTCGCAGTTTTTTTTTGTGCTTCTTGCGCATTTTGTGGCCATCTCGGTGCAAAGCTTAGCTTCAATTCGGCCAGGCCGATCCGGGCGGGCCGAAACGCGTGCCCGGAGGGAAATGAAGGCCAAAGGTGTTGGCGAGCAGATCAAGCAGCGCGTACAAAGTATCGATGTTTCGCTGTTCAAGCACTTCCGCGCCGCGGCGATGGGTATATTCGCGATTGTTTAAGGTGAACCGCGTGCCGCCGGGACCCGCGCGGGCAACCATCATGTTCTGGCGAAATTTGGAGTTGGGACTGGTGCTCGTCCACCAGTTCGCCAGTTCGCGGTCGATCGCCGGCATTTCCTCGCCGGTGAATTCATAGATGTCCTGCCATTCATCACCGAAGCGCACTTGATGAAAAAACAAGCCATTCTCACAAACGATTCGGCGGAGCTCGTGCGGTGTGGATTGCTCGTTGTCGCACTGAAAACGGATCGCGGCAGTGAGGGAAACGCCACCTATGCCGACATCCGTGATCCAGGTTTCCTCCCCTAGTTTCACACGGACAAAAAGATGCGTGCGTGGTGGGATAAAATCGCGGGGACGCTGCCAGCGCACGCGGGCGCTGAGGGGTGCCGCGTCGAATCCGAGCGTCTGCAGCACGAGCAGCATCAGATGATTTTGCTCGAAGCAGTAGCCCCCGCGGCGGTCGTGAACAAGTTTCTGTTCCACTGCGTGGGGTTCCACGTTGATGCCGCGTCCGAGCAGTACATCGAGATTTTCGAAGGGAATCGCCGCAGCGTGGTGCGCGGTGATTGCATGCAATGTCTCAAGCGCGGGTGTGCGTGGACCTGTGTAGCCGATACGGTAGAAGTAGGCGTCGAGGTTGACCGAATGGGAAGCTGGCATGGTCAGGACCTTTACTGATTTTTCTTCACTGCGCCACCCGCCGCGCGACTGTTCGACGATTTTGTGGTGAACTGTGATCGTCTGGCGCGAAGCTTGAGTAACGCTCTGCGCAGCGGGTTCACGCTGCCCGGCCTGAGAAATATCCCATGAATCGCATGCAATAGGTTGAAGACCCTGTAATATTCACGGGGAAATCGCGTAGGATGGGTCAACCAACTCTGCTTCGCACCTGTCCTGCGCGCTTGTCCTGCGTTGAGGCTTGGGTTACTCAGGCCACGTTCTCGCGCCGCAATGACCACAGAATCCGAAGAAGCTTTGATCGCCCGACTCCTCGATTTGCCCCTGGTCGAGCGCGCCGACTATTTGCGCCGCCTGTGTGCAAATCAACCGGACCTGGGTGAGCGGACGGATTTGATGGTGCGGGCACTGTCCTCCTCCGATCGGGCGGCTCAGAATGGAATGTTGCCATCTACTGACGGCGACCGGGCGCGCGTACTCGCGCTGGCATTCGTGGCGGAGGAAAGTGCCGCTACCGCCATCGGTCCCTACAAATTACTGCAAAAAATAGGGGAGGGTGGCTTTGGGGTCGTCTGGATGGCCGAACAGCAGGTACCGGTCCGACGTCAGGTCGCACTCAAGGTAATCAAGCGCGGCATGGACACCCGGGAAGTGATCGCGCGTTTCGAAGCCGAGCGTCAGGCACTCGCGTTGATGGATCATCCGAATATTGCGCGCGTGTTGGACGCGGGCGCGACGGAGCGCGGGCAGCCTTATTTCGTGATGGAACTCGTCAGGGGCATTCCGATCACCACCTATTGTGACAGCCACCGTCTGTCGACCGGGGCGCGGCTCCATCTCTTTATCGCCGTTTGTCATGCCGTGCAGCACGCCCACCAGAAAGGCGTTATCCATCGCGATCTGAAGCCATCGAACATCATCGTGACTTTGCACGATGGAGTCGCGGTACCCAAGATCATCGACTTCGGTATCGCCAAGGCGACGCAAGGCCGGCTCACCGACAAGACGCTCTTTACCCAGTTCCATGCTTTCCTCGGCACGCCTGCCTACACGAGTCCGGAGCAAATGGAGATGAGCGGGCTCGACGTCGATACGCGCAGCGACATCTACAGCCTTGGCATCCTGCTCTACGAATTGCTCGCGGGACGCCCGCCTTTCGATCCAGACGAGCTGCTCAGGTCCGGTCTGGAGGAAATGCGCCGCACGATACGGGAGGTGGATCCGCCGCGCCCGTCGCACCGCCTGCGCACGCTCACTCAAGAACTTCGCGCGACCGTCGCGCAGCAGCGCAATACGGACGCCGCGAAGCTTTCGATGCTGCTGCGGGGCGATCTCGATTGGATTGTGATGCATTGCCTGGAGAAGGACCGCACGCGTCGCTACGAAACGGCGGGCGATTTAGCCTCTGACGTACGACGGTACATGAACGATGAACCGGTGGTCGCGCGACCGCCGAACGCCACCTACCGGCTGGGCAAATTTATTCGCCGCCACAAACTTGGATTTGCGTCTGGCTCGGCGATTCTCGTTTCAATTCTCGCGGGGCTCGTCGTGTCTTCGCTGTTGCTCGTGCGTGAGCACGCGGCCCGGGAGCGGGCGGTGGCCGCGGAAATGAAAGAGGGCCGGCTGCGGCGTGAAGCCGAGGCGGGGCACGCGCGTGAGTCCGCCCTCCGCCAGCAGGCCGATGCGAATGCGAGCCAAACCCGGATTGCCGCCGCGAACAGCGAACAGGTCGCGCAATTCATGAAGGAAATGCTGGGCGGCGTCGGCCCGGGTGTCGCGCGGGGACGCGACACGACGCTGTTGCGCGAGGTACTCGACAGCACGATGAAACGGCTCGACACCGAACTCCGCAATCAACCGGAAGTCGGCGCCGATTTGCGCGATACTCTCGGCATGGTGTATTTCGACCTCGGGCAATATGCGTCCGCGGAAAATTTGTTGCGGGACGCCGTGGCGGTTCGACGCAGTCTTTTCGGCAACGACAACGCTCAGTTGGCGGCGTCCCTGGATAAGCTGGGAGTGGTGCTGACTTCGCTCAATAAATTTGCCGAGGCGGAAACTCTTTTAGGGGAATCGCTCGCGATTAGCCGCCGTCTCCACGGCAACGAACACGTCGCGGTCGCGACTACCTTGTACCACCTGGCCAACGTCTGGAGCCGGCAGGGTAAATTTGCCGAATCACAGTCGCTCCACCGTGAAGTGCTCACGCTGCGGAGAAAGCTGCTTGGCGATGAGCATCCCGACGTGGCGGCTTCAATCGCCAGTCTCGGATCTTACGAGGAATCGCTCGCCATGCGACGGCGATTGTTGGGCAACGAACATCCCGATGTCGCGGAATCGCTGGTCGGCCTGGGCAACGAGGCGCTGGGTCCTGAAGCGATCGAAGCCTACCGCGAGGCGTTCACCATCCGCCGCAAGTTGTACGGTGACGGACATCCTCAGGTGATTGTGACCCTGCTGCGTTTTTTGAGCGCGCTGGCCTTTACGTCGACGTTGGAGGAAGCGGTGCCCACCGCCCGTGAAATCGTTGCGAGCACGCGGAAAAATCTGGGCAACGATTCCATCGTGCTCGCGCCGGCTCTGCTCGCGCTGGCGTCGATGCTGCACGGGGAGGCAAAGTACACGGCAGAAGTTCAGGCGCTGGTCGACGAAGCGCACGCTCTTTTCCAGAAATCCCGCGCTTCCGGATCGCCGGTCGATTCCGAAACTTTCCTCGCGATGAGGGAATTCGTCACGGGAATGTTTTTGTCGGGACAGCCGGAACGCGGAGTTGAGATGTGCCGTGAAATGGTGATGACGGCCCGTTCGGTGTATGGCGCGGAAAATGCGCTCACCGTGGATGCGTTGCGCCCTCTGGCTTGGACGCTTTTTTTCTCGGGGCATATCCTAGAGGCCAGACGGGTATTTGAGGAGGTGGTCGTGGGCATGCGGAAATTGAAAGGTCCACGCTTTGGGATGTCGCTTGTCCTGCTTTCGGGCCTGGCCGCATCGCACCGGGAGCTGGGCGATTATGCGAAGGCGCGACGAGTGATCGACGAGGGACTCGCATTGCTTGAAAATACGGGCGGTAAAAATGGAACCCCTGATCCGGCCGTCGCGACGGTGCTGTTCGAATTGGGGCTGGTGCTAAATCATGAAATGAAATTCGTCGAGGCGGAGCGGGTGTTTCGCGAGGCCATCGGTCAAAATGAAAGATCGAAGCCGGGCGTGATCTATCAACGTTTTCGTCCGCGCGCCGAGCCAAAGGGCGGCCTGGGCCTGGCTCTGGCTGGTCAGGGAAGATTTGAAGAAGGCGAATCGCTGGTGGTCGGGGCTCTCCTTGAATTGCAAGCAGGCGAAAGCGCGCTCGGCGGCGACAGGCGTAAAATCCTGGGGGATGCGCGGGAACGCGTCGTGCAATTTTACCGCGCTTGGGGCAAGGCGGAGAAAGCGGCGGAGTGGACCGCCAAACCCTCCACGAGGGTTGTGGGGCCGGCAGCTCCTCCACCGTAGCCGGACTCATGCCGTTGGGTGGGCGTCGGTTTCCATACCGACGCTTCGGCGCGCTCGAAGATCTCCTGTCGCCGGTATGGAAACCGGCGACCACCATTCGGTCATGAATCCGATCGAGAGAGTTTGTCGTCCTGCTGAATCGTTACGGCTTAGCCAAAAGCTGAGTAGGACCTTGTAGGGCTGGCCCTCGTGGCCATGCCGTTAGCTCTCATCGAAGCGGCATGGCCACAAGGGCCAGCCCTACAACCGATCAGAGACTTGGCCCACGAGTGAATCGCGATTCAATTGCATGGACCCCCTTAGTGCGAAATCGGGTGTCACCTCGTGCGACCCGGAGCTGCAAATGCCCGAACGGGTGTCGTTCGGAGAGTAGGTGTTGAGACCGGAACACGGCTGCTGGCCTGTAATGTTGCCCGGTGCTTTGCGTATCAGTGGGTGGAGCTCGCACGGTTGCGTCGATCAATTCGATTACACGCGCTCCAGTGAAGGCCTTCCGCTTTCGCTCCACCAGTTCCCCGATTCGACAGGAGCACCCAGCACCATGAACTCACGCAATCCAGCCAGCGAAGCACCACGTTCCCGACGCCTTGTCAGTCGGCCTTCCATTTCTGTCATTCGGCGAAATTCCCGGCATCCGGGAATCTTCATCAAGATTTTCGCCGCAAAAATTTTATTGGTTTCGACCGCTTTGGCGCAGCAGCTTCCTGTTTCTGTCGCCAGTGTCGGTGGCGAGACGGAGAAAATGCCGACGCTCACGGTGACCGCCTCTGGAATTCCGGAAAACGCGGCTGAAAGCCCGCAGAAGATTACTTTGTTCAGTCAGGAAAAGCTCCTGCTCGAACAACCGAGAAGTGTGGTCGATTTTTTCAGTGAGAATGCCATCGGATTCGCCGCTCCATTCGCTCCGGGTCATGCGCTCCTCACGCTGCGCGGTGCCGCGACTCACCAGATTGGCTACGACGATAGCAGTGAAATTGCCGTGATGATCAACGGTCGTCGGGCGGGCACGGCCAACCTTTCGAAGCTCTCCACGATTGACGCCTACAGCATCGAAGTTCTGCGCGGGCCTTCCTCGATCATCTATGGCAGCTCGGCCATCGGAGGTGTGATCAACCTGATCACGAAAAACGGACTCAATTCGCCGGGCGTCAAAATTTCCGCCGCGGCCGGTTCATGGGACCGCTTCACTGCCGGTTTAGAAACCGGCGGGGTGAACGGCAAATTCGATTACTATTTCGGTGCCCAGTATCAGACCACCGGTGATTACAAGACGGGCAGGAACAGTCCGGGTGACGGTGTCCTGCACAACACCAGTTACACGCGCCGCGCGGCCAACCTCACTTTGGGTTACTCGCTCAACGCCACCACCCGCGCCGAACTCGTGATCCGCACCGATGGACTCTATGATGTCGGGCACCGGGGCATCACCTACAGTCTCACTGACCACGACGACCGTTATAATCAATCCGCCGAATTGACGCTCAAGGGCGCTTTCGCCAGTGGCCGGGCCACATGGTCATCGCATGGTTTTTATGTGAAAGACGTTGAGATTTGGTACTGGAGTCAGGATCCGCTGTTAGCGCCCTTCAGCAGTCCGGCGCTGGGAGACCGGCCGGGAATTCAACGCGACGACAACACGCGCAAGAATCACGTTTGGGGACAAAATTTCGCGAGCACGATCTCGTTGTCCAACCGCAACACGCTGCTCGCTGGTCTGGACCTCAGCGAAACGCATTTGCGCAGCGATCGCATTCGCGAGGCTGCGCCGGGTTATGTGGAAGGTTTTCGTCCCGCTCCCATCCCACAGCCGAACGTGCGCACCTCGCCCGTGAATATCGCGCCTCTGCAATACAACTACAACTCCACGGTCGTTGCGCCCTACCTTGAAGACACGCAAAAGCTGCTGGACGGCCGCCTCACGCTCAAGGGCGGCGCGCGCTACGACGCGCGCTGGCAGGGCTTGCGTTCCACGATCTATGAAACTCCTGGCTTAAACAAGAGCACGAGACGGTTCGAAGCGGTGACTTATCGCGTGGGCGCGAATTACCGGAGTACTGACTGGCTCACGCTCAAGGCCAGCGTGGGCACCGGTTTTCGCGCGCCCAACCCGGTCGAACTCTACGGCAATAACTTTGTCGCCAATGGCACCCGAATCGTTGGCGATCCGAACCTGAAAAATGAGGAGAGCCTCGGCTGGGAAATGGGAGCCGTCGTGCAACGCGGAGCGTTCAATGGCGAGGCCACTTATTTTTCGAACGACATTAAAAATCGGATTGCGACCTTCAACAGTGCGACGGCGACCATGGCCAGTGGATTTACGACCACGGTGTCGGCCAATCTTGCGCACGTTGTCACCGAAGGCGCAGAGTTCAGCTTCTCATTCGATTTCGCTCCGCAGCTCGGCCTCCGCGGTTACAAAATCGAGCCCTACGTCGGAGGCACGTACCATTTCAAGTTCAAGATCGATGATCCGGTTTACCGCCCATTGAACAACAATCAGCATATCCTCCGGGTGAACAAATATCAGGGGACGGTGGGCCTGCGTATTGGCCGAAAAGCCAAGTGGGACGGTGTTATTTTCGGCGTTCTCTCCGGACCGACTTACGAAGCGGGCGCCTCTCATGGCTTGATCAACGCCAACTACCCGACGAACTCCATCACCGGTCAGCCAATCCTGGGTTGGATCTTCAAAAAGGAGTCCTACTGGCTGGTTAACGCCCGGTTTAGTTTCCAGCTCGGCCAGCAGCTTCGACTGTTCGGTGGAGTGAACAATCTGTTGAACCTGAATTATGATCCTTCCTTCCTCGCTCTCAACCAGGTCAACGCAAAGTACACCGTAAATCCCTACAAGAGCCAGAGCCGTCAGAGCACAGGATCGAGTTCTCCCGGGCGTGAATTATTTGGCGGCCTGCAATATTCCTTTTAGCGCACTCGTTGACGGCGGCATTCCTTACCGTGCTGAGCGCCCTTGGAGAATAAAACTGCTCGCCTGACCCGCACCAGCTGGAGGCTCCGCTCGTGCCTTGGTGCCGAGGGGATCGCGCTTTCCGGATTTGCGTTGGTGTTTTCGGCGAGAGACTGGCACCGTCAGGCGTGAAAATAAAACGCTCAGCGGGCAACCGTCGCTTCCGCGGTGATGACGCCGGGATCCAGCGATGACTGATCGTGACGAAAAACCGCTGGTGGGAAGTCCCGACGAATCCGCCGGAGCGGAAGCGTCCTGCGGGAGTTCATTTCCCGCAACGCAATGGTCGCTCGTGTTGCAGGCGGGAGCGCACAACGGCACCCAGGCGCACGCCGCGCTTGAGTCGTTGTGCCGGCGTTACTGGTATCCGCTCTACACCTTTGCCCGCCGTCAGGGCCGCAATCATCACGAGGCCGAGGATTGCACGCAGGAGTTTCTCGCCCAGCTGCTCGCGGCCGACGGCCTGCTGCGCGCGCGACCCGACCGCGGGCGCTTTCGCACGTTCCTGCTCTCCGGGCTGCGCAACTTTCTCGTGAGCGAATGGCGACGCACCAATGCGGCCAAGCGGGGCGGGGGTCTCGAGCCTCTTTCGCTCGCATGCTCCGGTGCGGCTGAACAATTTTCCCAGGAACCGCAGGACCCGGCGTTGACACCAGAGCAGGCGTTCGACCGCAGTTGGGCGCTCGGTTTGATCGACCGCGCCGTGCAGGAGTTGCGGGCTGAGTACGAAACCGGCGGGCGAACCAAAGTTTTCGAAGCGATGGCTCCGCTCATTTGGGGCGCTGAGAATAGTGACTCACTCGTCCGCCGCGCCGCCGAGCTCGGTCTCAACCTAAATTCATTCACCGTTGCGCTTCATCGCGCCCGGCGACGCCTGGGTGACCGCTTGCGTGCGCTGGTGGCTGAGACAGTCGCCAACCCCGCTGAGATCGACGCTGAATTGAGGTACCTCGTAAGCGCCATCAGCGGCACAATCCCTCCGCGCTAGTTGTCCCACGGACCTCCGTTCTACATCCTGTGGTGATGGGTCGTCGCTTGATTCACTGTGCTGCGATCATCTTTTCCAACTCGCGATGATTGGTCTTTCCTGTGCCGAGTTTCGGAATGGATTGGACGACTTTGATTTCGCGGGGTGCACAGAGATTGCTCAGCCCTTTCGCCCGGACGGCCGCACGGATATCGGCGAGCTGCAACTTGGCCTCATTCGTGACGGCGATAAGTTTTTCGCCCTTGTCCTCATCCGGCTGGGCAATCACGGCGACCGCGCAGCGCAGTCCGAATTGCGGGAATGCGCCAGCGAGCGCGTCCTCCACCGCAGTGAGACTCACCATTTCGCCACTGACTTTGGCAAAACGTTTCATGCGTCCGCGAATATGCAGGTAGCCTTCGCCGTCGACGTGAACGATGTCTCCCGTGTCGTACCACCCGTCGAGTGCCTGAAACTTCGCGTTGGCATCGGGATTGAGATAGCCCTTCATGACATTCGGGCCGCGGACAAAAAGTCGCCCACCTTCCTCCACGCCGGGGACCGATTCGAGTTTATAATTCAGCCCCGGCACCAATCGTCCGGCAGTGCCGACCGATGGTTCCATGCGGGTGTTCAGACTGATCAAAGGGCTGCATTCCGTGGCGCCATACCCTTCAAGAATACGCACGCCGAACTTCCTTGCCCACGTGTCGAGCGTGGCGGCCTGCACTTTTTCCGCGCCTGCGATGAGGTAACGGAGCGACGTGAAATCATAGGCATGGGCTTTGCGCGCGTAGCCGTTGAGAAACGTATTTGTGCCCATCAACACCGTGCACGCGCGATCATAGATCAAGGTTGGTACCACGCGATAGTGCAGCGGTGACGGATAAAGAAACGTGTAACAGCCGCGAATCAGCGGAAACAACGTGCCGCCGAGCAGACCAAAGCTATGGAACAGCGGTAGTGCGTTGAAGAAGCGATCATCGTCAGTCACGTCGATTACGGCAATGGCCTGACGGACGTTCGCGAGGAGATTGCGGTGAGTGAGTTCGACTCCCTTGGGCACGCCTTCCGACCCGCTGGTGAAAATCACCACGGCGGTATCGTTGGTATTCAGCTCCGTGTCGCGCAAACCAGCGCCGGTGGAAAAAGTATGACGCGTCAACGCGGCGAATTTGGCGAATCCCGAAATCTGGGGAGCGACATCCTCCAAATAAATGATTTTGATTCCCGCTCCTTCGAGGAGTGAGAGATTAAGTTTCGCTTTCTCGATGAATTGTCGGGAGGTGATGATGTTCTTCAGCTCGGCAAGTTGGGCGCACAGCAGCATCACGGCGGGGCCGGTGGAAAAATTTAGCATCGCCGGTACTTTCCGCACGGCCCAAAGACTGAGGAATGTGATGGGCTGACTGTTGACGTTCGGTAACAGCACCCCGACGCGTTCGCCAACGGTGGGTCCGAGGCGTCGACGCCATTCCCCGGCCATCACATCGGTGGCGACCATCAGGCGGCGATACGTGAGTTCTTTCAAAGAAACGTCTTCGAGCGCGATGCGCTTTGGAATGTTCGCTGCTGTCTCAGTGACCGCTGCCAGCAGATTTTTGGGGCCGTAGATCATTTCAGTCTCAAATTGCTGCAGTGTCATTTGATCGCGCAGCCAGCCAGTGACTTTCTGGCGGGTGAGGGTATTCGAGAGTCCCTCAAACTGCGGTGCGGTCAGGGCGTCGCTGAAATGAGCGGTGACTTGCGGGAACCATTTTCTCCACCCGGGATGGCGGATGAAACGCACGCGATTGGCGCCGCGCAAATAACACGTGATGACTTTGGCGTTGGTTTTTCTGATGAGAAAACCGGTTCCCTCGAACACTTTCATCAAACTACCGGTGCGCGTAATTCTGCCCTCGGCAAACAGCACCAGGCGGCCACCCTTCTCCAGGTGTTCCGCCATGTCGCGCACGGCGTACGGTGACGAGTTGTCGACCGGAAATGTGCGGCTGTTTACCATCACCTTGCGCAAGATCCAGTGGGAGTTCGCCGTCGTGCTGGAGGTGACAAATTTCCAATCCTTATCGAGCACGATGCCGAGGAAAAGCCAGTCAAGCCACGACACATGGTTTGGCACCAACAGCACCGGTCCGGGGATGGAAAGCGCATCCGTGTGATAAGCACGAAACCGGAAGAAAAAACGGGCGATAAGCGAAAGAAGGAATTTCATTCAGTGGGGAGTAGTCAAAATGCAGGTGCTTCCGGCGTGGGTTTCGCCGCAGGGAATTTCAAAAAAGCGACGATGGCCGTGACGCCCACTGCCAGCCCGAGGAAAACTCCGCTGGAGCTGAGACCGGCCTTGACGCACACAAAACTATACAGGCTGGCCGTACACATACCGAGGCTGTCTCCGAGATTTTGAACCGCGATGGTTTTGCCGAGTTTTGTTTCATCCGATTCGGCCTGTAGTGCAGCGTTCAGTGGGATGAGAAAAAGTCCAGCGGCGACTCCCGTGGCAATTAGAAGAAGCACCACGGGTACCACCAGCAGATGCGATCCCACTTGAATCGTCGGGGTCTGCCACGCAGGCATTGAGTTGACTGAAAAAAGCAGCGCCAGCATTCCGGCGAGCAAAAATCCATAAGTTTGGGTTCGGCGGAGATCACTTACCTTGTGCAACTGCCCGGCGAGAATGCTTCCGGCCATGACACCGACGCTCAGCCAAAGGCCAAGCAATGAGATTTCGGTGTTGTCCGGCAGGTGCAGGACTTCCAACCCCCAGGGTTGGAAATTCATTTTCATCGCGGCGCCACAAATCCAGAAGAGCGATGTGCCGATAAGAATGCGGCACAGGCGTGCCGAAGTGAGCAGGTTGCGCAGGTGATACCCGAATTCCGCGACACTGTTCGATAGCCGTATCTCTGGTTTTGGAGCCGTGGGCGTCATGAAAAAATTTAAGAGCAACGCGCTGCCGAAAATTCCCGCGAGAATCGCAAACGACGTCAGCACGTGATCCTTGAAAGCATCCGCCATTACCGAACCGGCGATCGTGCCGCTTAAAATGGCGACCAACGTGAGCAATTCCACCATGCCGTTCGCCTTGACGAGACGCTCGCGTGGCAGGATTTCCGGCAGGATGCCGTATTTTGCAGGCCCATAGAAGCAACCGCCAATCCCTACGACGAAGTAACCAATACCCTGCCACAGCGGTCCGTACCAGACACTCAAAAGGCAGATGGCTGTGCCAAATAATTTCAAGGCATTGCCCCCGATCAGCCAGGTTGTCTTGGCATAGCGGTCATTCAAATAGCCGGCGATTGGTGCGAGCAGGACATAGGGTACAAACAGCAGACTGGCGTAGACCGTACTGTTGGTGCGCAATTCGTCACCGGTGATCACACCCGATATTTGCAAATAGGTGAGCTGGCCGACGATGACCGCGAGAATGGCGTTATCCCCAAACGCCCCCAAAAATTGCCCGGCGAGCAATAGCGGATAGTTGCGGTTTGGTTTCATCGGAGAGAGTGGTCGACCAAGCGGAATTTTCTGGCGCCCGTCTCTGACAGCGGAATGGACACCGGCATTAGGTGCGACTGAAAAAATCCTTTCTTAGCCAAAAGACGGAGTGTGCCGGATATTTTCTGAAAGAGAATGATCAGCCGTACGCCGTTTCCGGGCTCATGATTAGTCATGGCGTGGCAAATACTTTTTGATAGTGTCGCCACCAGTTGCTTTGAAAACGATGGGTTGGGTCGATCACGGTTTTCTGCCGGAGGAATTCTGTGAATTGCGGATAGGCAGAGATCACCTGATCGGGTCGGGCCCAGCGGTGGTAGGTGAGAAAGTAACTGCCGCCACAAGCGAGGGCGACGTCGATTAGGGAGCGGAACGCATCGGCTGCCCGCGCATTTCCTTGTTCAGAGTGTTCAGTATGAAGATTGAAAATGATGCAGGCGAAGTCCTGATGCGCCCACGCGAGGAAACTTTCAACGTCGCGTTCGATGAGCCGGACGGTTCCATAGATCACAGGTACAGCGTGCCGGCGCAACTCAACTGCCGCGTGACCCATGAAGGTCGTGAGCTGGTCACGCGGCACATAGAGTTCGGTGATCATCTCGGAGCATTTCGTGGGAGCGCCAAGATCGCGGTCGAGCTTTTCGTGGTAGTTGTCCAGATAGACACTCAACTGGTGCGTGTCCGACCAGTAAAGCTGGCCGTTGGTCGTGAGGTAATGTTCTGTGTAGCAGGCAAAAGCTTTTGCGCGATCCGTGTGAGCCAGATACAGGAGATGCTGCCAGTCTTCAGGTCGCAGCTCCTTCTGCGCTTGAGGTGCGGACGACTCGTCAGCGATCGGAACGTAGCAGGAAAAGACGCCACGATGGAGAAAATCGGGAGAGCATTCGTCGATGACAAATTGAAAATCGCCATACAAATAACCGGTGGCAATGCGCTCGCTCATCGCGGGCATCAATCGGTCGAGCATGATAATCTCCACGACGCGCTTCAGCCTGCGGCGTGGCGCCAAGCGTAGACAAATTGAAGTTACCGCGCCGAAGCAACCATAGCCACCAATCACAAGACGGAAAAGGTGGGCGTTTTCCGTCCGACTACAGCGAAGCGCCGAGCCATTCGCGTCCACCAGGGTGAATGCTTCGATGTCGTCAATGATGGGCCGCATGCGCAGCCCACGACCGTGAGCATTCGCCGATAATGCTCCGCCGAGTGTGAGGCGGTCTGCGCCGGTCTGTTTTTGGCGGATACTCCATACGGTGGCCTCGCCCTGCTGCCGGGCATGCAAATTCCCGATGAGTTCCGGCCACATCACACCGGCTCCCGCTTCGACCAGGCCGCGCGCTGCATCGACCGGTCCGATCTGGGTCAGCCGGGTCAAGTCGAGGAGGAGCGTGTCCGCGCCGAATTGCTGGCCTCCCATGGCGTGGCGCGCCCCGCAAAGTGAAAGGCCCTGGCCAGCCACCGCCGCTCTGCGCACCGCGTCGCAGACTTCATCGGTCGAGGCCGGTTGCACGATGCGAGCCACACGCGTGAGGTTGAGCTGCGAATGGATGTCGTTAACCAGAATTTGGGTCCGTACGTTCATAGGGCGGTGCAGTGGCACAGGCATTCGCCGCGTGCGAGCGTGAGATGGGCAATTCCTAGCGGGGTGAGAATCTGGGTCCGCAACGTGTCGTGGTCGGCCAGTGCATTGGGGCGCGAGCCGCAACGCTGAAGGAACGCCGGCAGCGCCGCGCGGGAAATGCCCCACTGGAACGGTTCCCGCCGCCAGCGCAGCCACCATCCGACGGCGGCATGCTCGTTGCGAAAAGAAATCGAGCCGTCGGCCGCCTGCTCCATGAACGTAAAAAGTATTTCAGCGGGCCGTCGGGTCAGTGCAGTCAGTTCGTGGAGTAGTGCCGCCACCCGTTCTTCTGGAAAATACATCAGCAGGCCCTCGGCAATGAAGAGCGTGAGCTTGTCGGCGGAGAACGCCGGGCAACCGCGCAGCAGGGTGGCCGGTGAATTCTCGGCGAGATCGGCGGACAGGAAGGTGAGATTTGCGGTCGGATCCGTGCACCGTTGCTTCGGCGACTGGGTGGCCGGATGATCGATCTCGAAAAAATGGACGGAGTGCTGCTCCTGGTGCAACCTCCAGGCGAGAGTATCGAAGCCAGCGCCGACCACGACAACCTGGGTCACACCGCGCCCAATTGACTGGCGGGTCATCGCTTCAATCCAGCGTTTGCGGGCAAGGTAGTGCGGGATGATGCCCGGTACCGCAAGGCGCTCCAGTGCGCGGAGTATCGCATGAGTCCACCTGTGCCTCAGGACAAAACCAAACCACGATCCGTCAGGGGCGAGCCAGGCAAAGAGCGGAGTCTCGGCGTTCGTTGGCACCAGTTTTTTGCGAAATGGGTCACGGGCTGCGAGCAGCGTGCAACGGGCAATCAGGGTGGCGGTATCGCTGGGGCGACTGGAATGCATGCTGGGCGAAAGAGCAGGGCGGCTTTAAAGCAACCCGTGAAGTGCGTGCGATTCGGTTAAATCAAGTTGAAACATTCCCTGAGGCGCATCCGGAAGGGGAAGGGACGGGCGCGTTTGGCGCGACGGAAAAATAATTCGTGCGATAACCAAACGTCCCGCAGCCAGGAGGACAAGAATGGCCGCACTCCAACCCCCGATCGCTCCCATGCCGCGGTAACCGGGTTTATGTTCGATGATCACGGAATCAGGTTCTTCCTTGGCGCGCACCTTAAAGGCATCGAGTTCGTGTTGCAGGTTGGTGGTGAGGTCTTGGGCTGCGGCGATATAACCGCTCTTGGAATCACTCTGGAGCTGGCCGTCGCTGTTGATGGGAGTTGAGTTTCCGTGGATCGTGCTGACGCCGGGTGCGCGGAACAGCAGGCTTCGGCTTGAGATGTCGTACACCACCGCCTCCATGAGCGTCGCGGTGTCGTTTTTGCGGGCGGGAATCACATAGGCGCCGACGATGGTCCAATACGACAGACTCCAAGCCGTATCACTGGTGAGCTGGGATTGATCGTAGGCGATCAACGCGATCACATCGACGCCCATTAAGGCGCGAAGTTGGTCCAGGTTTTCGAAGCTGCCACCCGGACGTAGATAGGTGGTGGGGACCAATTCGATCGATTGAACGAACGGCAGCGCGCGAAATTTCGCGGCGATATCGCGCATGAGTTCGGTTTTCTGTGCTTCCGTAAAAGCGCTGTTGACCACGTCCGATCCGGCGTAGTTGCCGGTGGAGCTCGGGACGAAAGCCACACCCACGCGCAAGGGAAGTCTTAGCGTCGGCTTCGAGGGTTGGACAAATGGCTGATCCTTTCCGGGGTACAGAAATTGAACGACGCTGCTGGCTTGGTGATGATGAGCATTCCAGCGGAAGACGCACCCGCTCGAAAAGAGCGCGACGAGAGCGAAAGTCAGGAAAACGACAGGTGCTTTTGGGCGACGGGTTGATAGGTCCATGGTGTCCAGTGTACCCGAGGCACCGCTCCCGCCGTTAATCGATAAAAGTGACGGCGCCCATCGTTTGCGCCAATGGGAACGACGTTGCGTCGGTAAGCCCGAGTGGCAGCCTTCGATTAACGCATGAACATTCACCATTTGGAACTGTTCTACTACGTGGCCAGGCACGGTGGCATCAGTCGCGCGGCGCGCAATATGCCGTATGGCATTCAGCAGCCAGCGGTGAGCAGCCAGATTCTGCTGTTGGAGGAAGACCTCGGGGTGAAATTGTTTGAGCGCACGCCGTTCAAGCTCACGCGGGAAGGCGACGAGCTGTATGCGTTTGCCCAGCCGTTTTTCGAGAATCTCAATGCCGTAGCCTCCCGCATTCGTCAGAAGTCCACGCCGCACTTGCGGATCGCGGCTTCGGAATTGGTGTTGCGCGATTATTTACCGGCGGTGGTTGAACTCCTCCGCAAGACTGAACCGAAACTGAAACTGGGACTACGTTCCGGGTTTCAAGCCGACATGGAAAAATGGCTGCTGGAGCGGGAGGTGGACGTTGCCATTACGCCGCTTGATGGAAAGCCGCCGGCACGTATCCGCTATCTGCGCCTGATGCGGCTGCCGCTGGTGTTGCTCGTTCACAAAAAATCCAAAATCAAATCAGCGGATGAACTCTGGAAGGGTGGCGTGGTGGAAGAACCGTTGATTTGCCTCCCGCAAACAGAGCTTATGAGCCGCGTATTCCGGCGTGAATTGCAGCGACGCAACGTCGACTGGCCGCAATCGATCGAGGCCAGCTCCATGGATTTGATCACACGCTACGTCGCGAATGGTTACGGCATCGGTCTCAGCATCGATGCTCCTGAAGTCACGCAGCACGCGAACGTGCGGGTATTGCCGCTCGACGATTTTGCCTCGCTCGAAATCGCCGCATTATGGAGCGGGGAACCGTCGCCCTTGGTGAGTGCTTTGCTCGAGGAATCGCGGCGTTATGTGAAAAGACAGTGGCCCGCCTGGGCGATCCACGATCAAGTTCGAACCGTCGCAACGTAGGGCTTCTTGCGCGCGATTCGGTTAACCCGGTCGATGGTTTCTGGCTCCGATATTTCAACCTAATCGCACCCTGCTTTTTCTGAGAAGTAGCCCTGCGCGGGAGCGCAGGGTCCCGCGCCTCCCGGCGCGGGCTACACTTCAGCGGACTGTCATTCTGAACGCAGTGAAGAATCCACGAGCGTATTTTGTAGGAGCAGCTCACGACTCACGGCAGCAACGCCGTGGTCAATGTCGGGAAATACGTGATCAACAACACGCCGATCAACATCACAAACAGGAGCGGCAGCGATGCACGAATGGTTTCCCCCATGGGTTTCTTTAGTCGGGACGAAGCCAACAGCAGATTCAAGCCAACGGGGGGCATCAAGAAACCGAGTTCCATGTTGGCGAGAAAGATAATGCCGAGATGAACCGGATGCAGACCAAGACTGACACCGATCGGCACAATCAACGGAACCACCACGACGATGGCAGCATAAATTTCGATCAATCCGCCGACCAGCAGGAGAACAATGTTGAGCCCGAGCAAAAACACCCAGCGTGATTGCACATGCACCTCGGCCCACGCAGCGAGCGAGTCGGGGACTTGGGCATCGATCAGGTAGTTGGTGAGTCCGAGTGCCACACCGAGAATGAGCAGGATGCCTCCGATAAGCATCCCGGCTTCCGCGAGGACACGCGGGCAGTCCCTGATTATATGCAAATCCCGATGGACAATCACCTCGATGATGAACGCGTAGAGCGCCGTGACGGCGGCGGCCTCAACCGGGGTAGCCCAACCGCTGAAAAGCGTTCCCAGCGAAACTACAGGAAGCAGCAACTCCCACTTAGCCGCCAGCACGGCCGCTTTTGCCTCAGTAAAATCAAACGCTGCAGTGCGTGCGCCGCGGCGTCCGGCCCAAATGCCCCATGCTGCGGTCATCGCGATCAACAGCAGGCCGGGCAGCAAACCACCCAGATACATTTCCTTAATACCCACCTTTGCGATGATCGCATACAGAATAACCGGCAGGCAGGGCGGCAACAGAATGCCCAATGATCCCGCACCGGTAACCAGTCCCAGCGCGTCGCGTTCAGAATAACGCGCGGCCACAAGCACGGGCATCAACAGTCCGCCTAACGCAAGAATCGTAACGCCCGATCCACCGGTGAGCGACGTGAAGAAGGCACACAGCAGGGCGGTCGCAATTGCCGGACCACCACGCAGCGATCCCACCAGCGCTTGAAATACGCGCACGAGTCGACGCGATGCGCCTCCTTCCGCCATGAAATAACCCGCCAGTGTGAAAAGCGGCAGCGACGGAAGTGCCGGATTCACCGTCAGGCGATAGTGCTCCACTGGCAGCGCGGCGATTGGCTGGTCTGCACCCCAGAATAAAATCAGCCCTGCGCCGCCAAGCGTGACGAAAACCGGAGCACCAAGGATCGTAGCCACAAGCAACACGATCATCGCCGGCCATACCAGACTGGCTGGCGGCCAAGGCGACCACGCACCCAGGGCAGCGATTGCCGCGACGAAAAGGACGGCAGTAATCCGTCCCGTCCATTTGGGCGACGCGCGATAAGCGAGCCGCAGAGCAATCGCGGCGAAGCCGAGTGGCAGGATTCCTTGAATAATCCACAGCGGGATGCCCGGCAAAAAGTCGCTCCCCGCCTCGCGCTCCGCTTGGACGAATTGGATTCCCGCGATGCAGAGCAGCAACGTGATCGCGGCTGCGAAAGACTGGCTGAACCACTGCGTGTGTATTTTCCACGAGGCAGGCAGAAACGCGGCTGTTGAAAGTGACAGTAACCGGCTTTCGCGCGCGGCGAGTGCGCCGCCGAGCATGCCCACGATCAGGGTGAAGTGTTGGACGATCGAACTGGAACCCGCCAGCCCGGTGCTCCATCCCGCTCGCAAAATGATTTCAAGAACCGGGAGCGCCACCATGACGGTGAGCGCGAGGGTCATCAGTAGATTTTCGGACTGATGTCCGATGCCCGCGCGCGGTTCGCTGGAAGGATCTCTCGGGGCACCGATTTCCATGAGCGGTCAGTTCCGCGTGGCACCTGCACCACCGCGAAACTCTTCCAAGCGGTGCATCACTTCGTCGAAAATATCCGCGGGTACGGTGTTCCCGCGCACTCGCGCCAACACCGCGTCACCCAATGCGCGCCATTCTTTTTGCGCCTCCGGCGTCACCTTATGGATTTTGAGACCGTGCTGCTGCATTACGCGGACAGAGTTTTCGCTCTCTTCACGGCTGAGTTTGCGAATTTTGACCCCGGTCGCTTCCGATAAAGTGCGGATCTTAGCCTGCACTTCCGGAGACAACTTTGCCCACACGTCGTGGCGTACCACCGCCGCGCCGACGATCGGGCACCAGTTAAGATCGAGCATGTGAGGCGCAGGACCGTAGAGTTGCCCGGCGAGCGCTACGATCGGAGGCACCGGAACTACGTTGATCAAATCGGTATTTAGTCCGAGCAGGATATCGGTCGTTTCCAATGCGACGGGACGATAGCCGATGTCCTTCATGATCTCGGTCTCGCGAACGTCCCCGGCCCACGCAAAGACCTTCATCTTCTTAAAGTCGTCCGGGCGCAATCCGGGTTCCTTCGAAAAAAATCTGACCCACCCCGCGTCGGCCCAGAAGAGCACCTCGTAGCCTTTTGCGCGCAGGCGTTCCTCCAACATTGGGCGCATTTTCTCGCGGACGAAATCCACTTCCTCCCAAGTCCGGAATGCCAGCGGCATCAGTTGCAGTCCGCCGACCCCCGGATCGATTTCCGAAAGTCCCACCACGGAAAGTACGCACGCGTTCAGCTGCTTGATCCGCATTTTCTTTACCATCTCGCTTTCGCCGCCGAGCCGGCCATCGGGATAAAGCGTGAGTTTAACGGCGCCGTTGGATACTTTCTGCCACTCCTGGCCGAGAGCTTGCAGCTCTTTGTGCTGGGCGGTGCCGCTCGGAAGAATGGTGCCCAGGCGAATCGTCACGTTGTCCGCTGCACGTACCGCAGCGGCGGAAAATAGGCTGGCGACCAAAAGTCCACGGCTGACCGTGCGCACAAGGCGCGTTGCAGTTTGAAGCGATTGGAGAAAGGGAAACGGTTTCATGGAGCGGCAGACGGGTTAGGAGTGTCGACAGGCAGGAACAGATCGTCAATACGCGCCAGCAGCCAGCGGGCGCGCCGCTGCATCACGAGGTTGAGCAATCGCCATTCCGGATGCGCATTCACATCGATGGCGAGTGCTTGGTTGAGGAGTTTTTCGAATTCAGTCCGGTCCTGTTTTTGCACGCTCACCGCCTCGGCATAAGCGACGAGCGGGCTTGCTTGTCCGCCCTGGGTGAGAGCCATCGCCCGGTCGAAATGCTGCCGGGAACGGGCGACGGGATCGCCCGTGCCGCCCGCGCGGGCCATTTCGTACGTAATAAGAAATCCGTGAATCGCGCCGTAGTCGTACGCTTCGTCGAGCTCGAGGGCCCGGTCGATCAAAGTTTCGGCAATGGGTAATTCGGCGATGAGCACCGGATCATCCTTTGACAATGCAATCGCCGCTGCCCACGACGCGGCCGTCCAATAAAGCAACCGGACATCTTCGGTGCGGCATATTTTCACCGCCTCGTGCGGATTTCCCCGGAGCTTCGTGGTCAGGCCGGGATGCGCCAGCTCAAGTCCACGCAGCCCGTAGTCGCGACCACGGAGGTAAAGTCCGCGGGCGCGGGCGCGGAGCTGATTGGCGCCTGCGACATCACGGCCTTCCAATTCATCAGCGTCCTGCTGGACAAACGCGTAGCTGTATTGCGTAAATCCGCTCGAGGCCGCGAAAAGCAACCCCGGGTGACGGGGATTGTCCGCGAGCAGGCTTTCCATCAGCTTTAACGTAAAGGGCGTCGCGTCACGGATGAGTTGCGGATCGTTGTCACTGGCAAATGCGGTGCCACCTGAGGCGAGGGCATCACCCAGCGTGTTCACGGCGACATGATTTACCGATGAGCAACCGCCCAATCCGAAAGCGATCGTAAGGGCGAAGGCGGTATTGAAGGACTGGCGCGGATTCATGGGCAAAGCAGAGTGAACTCAAAGGCAGGATTTCGCCACTGTGAAGCAAATCCTATGTTGTCACAATTAGGCGACAGCCGGGGACGGGACGCGTGCGGTGAAAATCATTTCGCCACGCGGGCGGGGTTTCACTTGGCTGGCCACATGGCGCACGTCGAAAATTTTCGCTCCCCTTACGATAAGAAACTGGGCGATTTGCACCACTTGGGCCGGATGCTCGACAAAATCCGGCTCATGCAAGCGGGTAAATTACCGGAGGACTACCATCGCAATTACGGGCTGTCCGTGGGGTTGGACGGCCACCTATGCGGCTTTCTCAACGTGAAGTTTGAAGCGGTGGAGGCACGAGTGAAGGAAGGCATGAGTGACGAAGAAATTGTCGCGTGGATTTTCTCCCATGGGCTCCGTCCGAACCGGATGCAGATCCAGATTTGGAACGAGTGTTCGCGGAAGTTTGGCTGGAATGACCGCGTGTCGGGATTCGTTGCGAAGGTGAAGGAAGAGAGCGGGCTTGGCGCCACGACCGTGTGCACGTCTTTCGATCTCATCGAGCTGCGGGAAGGACGCGAGCCGCCGGCGACGCGGAACTAAGATAAGGTAGCCCGCGCCGGGAGGCGCGGGACCCTGCGCTCCCGCGCAGGGCTACTTTACTGAGTAGCGCGGAGCACGAATAATTTGAAGTATCCAAATTAAATACCGCCGGTAACCGACCGAAAAGCGAGCAACGCGTAGGCGGCGGTATAAATGCCGCATTCGAGCAGCAACAATCGATAACCGAGCTTGAGTGCGGGCGTGGTGAGCGTCGGTCTCACTCCCAGCCACGGCAACACGCAAAGGCGTCCGCTCCAGAATAGCGCGGTCGCTCCGCAAATTGCCCGGGCGGTCGCAGTGCCACTGACGAGTTCGGGGGCCAGCAGTAGCGAGAAAAGTCCGAGAACAGCAATGGTCACTCCAATCGAAATATTTTGCGCGATGGCAAAACGGCGATGAATCAGGGGCAAAGCGGCGAGATTTTTATCCCAGTCGGGCGGGATGGGAGTGAAGCAGGCTAGGGCAAGCGTCACGAAATGAAAGCCACCCGCCAGCCGCAGTCCGAGAATCCAGGTCGAATCCGACATTCAACGACCTTATGATGAGCGATGAACGAGCGCGCGAGCGTTTTTGAGCACCAAAAAAAGCGGAGCAGTGATGCTCCGCTTCATCGGACATATTGGAGACTGAGGTGCGCCGCTATTTGGTTAGCTTGTTCGCCGTGAACAAGCCGAGTACGAGCGTAAGAACGAAGAGCACCGCGAAAATAAAGAACAAGATTTTGGCAATACCGACAGCCGTCCCGGCCACCGTCGTGAAACCGAGAAGGCCGGCGATCAGGCCAAAAAGTAGAAAAGTAAGTGACCAGCGTAGCATGGGAATTATGGTTGGAGATTAATAAAAAAGCCGGGCGTCGCCATGGGCGCCGCCCGGCGGAAGCTTTAGGGCGGGAGCGGTAATTAATTGCGGAAACTATTCCATTCGCCCTGGACGTCATCGATCAACGCGTCGAAACGAGCTTTATTGAACTGATGCTTCAGCTCGTCCTTGCGGCTCTCAAGGGCCTTGATGCGACCTTTCACTACATCGCGGTCCGGACCCTTTGGCATCTTGTCGGCGCGGTCGTCAAGTTCGTCGATTTTTTTGTCGAGCGCTTTCAAGGCTGCCTTCGCTTCTTCCTTGTTGGTGTCGGTGGGGCGAAGTTTGTAAGCAGCGATATCGAGTGAAGCGCTTGCAGAACTAGCCGCGGCATAGGTGCTGTCGCTGGCATCTTTTGCGGCGTGTTTCGCGTCGCGCACGGCGTCCTTCGCGTCATCGGCAGCTTTCTCAGCCGGATCTTTGGTGAAGGTGCGCTTCGTCCAAGCACTCACGCGATTGGCTTCGGCGCGGACATCGGCCTTCAATTCGTCATAGCGGGCCGAGACATAGGTCTTGCGGAGTTCGCTGCGGCGTTCCTTGAGCACCGCCATGCGGGCTTTGGCGGCTGCCTTGTCTTCGGTCGTCGGAGCGTTGTCGATCAGCGCGTCCACGTGATCGATTTCAGCGTCGAGTTCCTTTAATGCCGCTTTGGTCGCATCGCCACGGGCTTCGGCCAGATTTGATTCGACTGCAGCGGGGCCTTCAGGAGCTGCGTGTGAGCGGACGGGAATAGCGAGGAGTACCGCGAGCGTCGGGAGCAGCGCAAGTGTACGGATGTATTTGGTATTCATGATCGGATGGGTATGGTGGGGGTATGGTTTCGAGTGAGTAAAAGCGCGGTGGCGAGGCCATCTGCGCTCGTATAGGGATAGTAGTCCCCCTGTGAAACCGGTTCCCGGATTCCGCACCGCAAGGTTTGCGTACCCCGGGCGGGCAACCATGCTTTGGCTCGATGAAAAAGCCCCAATCCATTGATGACCACCTTCTCAAGATTATCGATTCACTGATCTTCCAAAGTAAAAAGCAGGACGCGTGGATCAGTGCGTTATCGGAGAAGGTGGTTTTTTTTGAGGCGGCATCCACCGGCAAACCAGTCAAGGACGTGAAGCGTGATCTCAGCCGGCGGCAAAAATTCTATCTCCAAAGACTCATGGAAAAGATCGAGGATAAAAATCCGGGCCTCGCGGCGAAGCTGGATCAACGCAGCGAACGCGACATAGGCTGAGCCAGGAACCCCGAACTTCTTCGGAATGAATGGCCACAAAAATTGTCGTAAGCAAGATTACGCTGTGAGGCGCCCATAGGCGCACGGGATATCTCCGCTTGCCAAAAAACGATCTCTTCGTGACTTTTCGCGGCTAAAATTCCGTTTCTGCGATTCGCAATAAATTAATGGCCGGCCAGGTCCCGCGCTTTCCGGCGCGGGCTACACGATACGATCAACGGTTCTATTTTTTTCGCGTGAAACGGATCTCGTCGCGAAACAAATGGGGATTCTTGAGCTGTTGTTTGATCAGGCGCTGCACCTCAGTCGCGGTTTTGGTCGTGTCAGGAATCACCTTGGTATCGACTCCCTTCAATGAAAGCTGGGTGCCATCTTCGGAAAGATTCCAGATGAAATATAGATATCTGCGATTGTCGGAGTTGAGATCTTGAACACTGAGGAAGGCGGTATTGGCGAAGTCGGAGTGAAAAACCCGATAGATGTCCTTATCCATGGATACGACATAATGTGAGCCGTCGAAGTCGCGCACGTGCATCATCTCGTCCTTGGCGTCCTCTTTCTCCACGGGCGCCCAGTCGCCCACCAATCGCGAATCGATCTTATGTGTGGGCTTTGCCGTGAGCGGAAAATCGTAATCACACCCGAAAAACAACAGGCAGGTAACAGCGAGGAACGTAGCGGCGAAAAATTTTGGTTTCATGGAATGCGCGGATGCTGAAGACGAAACTGTTTTAGTCGGTCAAATTCGCATGGGCCATTCGCCGTATTGTAGGGCTGGCCCTTGTGGCCATGCCGCGAGCGCACCCCGATAATTTCGGCGACATTGATAAACCCGGTACACAGCAAAACCCGACAAGCCGCGCACCGCAACGCGGCTTGAGAGAAAATCCTAAGTCCCCGGGAACGCCGAGCCCAGCTCGGCCCGATTATTACTGTGTCAGTTGACGTGCAGAAATAAAAAAAGCCGCGGGGTGAGCCGCGGCCTTGAAAAACTAAAAAATGTTTTGCCGTTATGTTTTCTTCGCTTCGTCGATTGGAATCCGCATGCCGTAGAAACTCCGGTAGACGAACACCAGTGCGACGACAAAGATCGCGCCGCCGAGTGCGTGCTTGAGTCCGGGTTCCATTTTCACCGCGATCTCCACGGCGAGAAGACCGAAGAGCGTGGTGAATTTGATCACAGGGTTGAGGGAGACAGATGAAGTGTCCTTGAACGGATCGCCCACCGTGTCGCCAACGACTGTGGCGGCGTGTAGCGGGGTATTTTTCATCTTGAGATCCACCTCGACGATTTTCTTCGCGTTGTCCCACGCGCCACCGGCATTCGCCATGAAGATGGCTTGGAAGAGGCCGAAGAACGCCATGCCGACCAGATAGCCGATAAAGAAAAACGGATCAAAAAACGCCAGCGCCAGGGAAAAACAGAAGATCACGATGAAAATGTTGATCATGCCTTTCTGCGCGTACTGCGTGCAGATTTTCACGACTTCCTTCGAGGCTTCGGTTGCTGCCGTCGCGGCATCCAGTTTCATGTTGTCCTTGATGTAGACGACGGCGCGATATGCCCCCGTCACCACCGCTTGGGTGGACGCACCGGTGAACCAATAGATGACGGCGCCGCCCATCAGCAGACCCATGAGCGCTTCGGGATGAACGAGCGAGAGACGTTCCAGGACATTGAATGAAGGATCGATGGCCTGATAGTGCGCCTGCAGCATCATGATAATGCCAAACACCATGGTCGTCGCGCCGACAACGGCGGTGCCGATGAGCACGGGTTTTGCGGTGGCTTTAAACGTATTGCCCGCGCCGTCGCCTTTTTCGAGCTGATGCTTGGCCCCTTCGAAGTCAGGTTTGAACCCGAAATCGCGTTCAATCTCGGCCACAATGCCGGGCTTGGCTTCAATTTGCGAAAGCTCATAGACGGATTGGGCGTTGTCAGTGACCGGTCCGAAAGAGTCGACCGCAATGGTGACCGGCCCCATGCCAAGAAAACCAAAGGCCACGAGTCCGAAGGCAAAGATCGGCGCAGCGAAGCGGAATTGTTCCGGCATCATCGCCTGCACGGCGGCGTGTCCGGAAAAGCAATACGCGCCAAACATCAACCCCAGGATGCAAAGGCCCGTCCAGAAGGCGGAAAAATTACCCGCCACCAGGCCCGAGAGAATGTTGAGCGAAGCGCCGCCCTGCTTGGACGAGGTGACGACTTCCTTGACGTGGCGGCTTTCTGTGGACGTGAAAATTTTGGTGAACTCCGGAATCAGCGCACCCGCGATCGTGCCGAGCGAAATGATGCTTGAAAGCACCCACCAGAGCCCTTCGTGGCCTTCGAGTTTGGCGATCAAAAGGTAGCTGGCGGCGTAAGTGACCGCGATGCAGATGATCGATGTAATCCAGACCAGATTCGTGAGCGGATGCTCAAGATTGAAGTTCTTTGCGTGGCCCCAAACGGCTTTGCTGATCGCATCGTTCACCCAGTAACTGACGAGTGAAGTAATCACCATGAGGATGCGCATCGCGAAAAGCCAGACGATGAGCGTGGCGCACAGCGTGGGCGAAGCAGCGAGTGCAAGGGCAAGAAAGGCGATGAGTGCGACGCCGGTAACGCCGTAGGTTTCGAATCCATCCGCGGTCGGACCAACGGAGTCGCCGGCGTTATCGCCGGTGCAATCTGCGATGACGCCTGGATTGCGGGGATCGTCCTCGGGAAGATTAAACACGATCTTCATGAGATCGGCGCCGATGTCGGCGATCTTGGTGAAGATGCCGCCGCAAATGCGCAGCGCAGAAGCGCCGAGAGATTCTCCGATTGCGAAACCAATGAAACAGGGTCCCGCGAGATCCGTCGGCAGAAACGCGAGGATGCAAATCATGAAGAACAACTCAATGGCGACGAGCAAGAGGCCGACGCTCATGCCGGATTTCAACGGAATCAGGAGCGTGGCGAGCGCGTTGCCCTTGAGCGCAGAAAACGCCGCGCGGGAATTCGCGACGGTGTTGATGCGGATGCCGAACCACGCGACGCCGTAGCTTCCGAGAATGCCCAGCACGGACGCGAGCAGGATGATGACGACGTGGCCGGCCGAATTTTCGGACAACACGCCGAAGTAGTACGTCATGCAGATGGCGATGAGCACCCACAGTACGGATAAAAATTTCCCCTGTTGGAAAAGATACGTCTTACAGGTTTCCCAGATGATCTGGGAGACCGCGCCCATGGAGGAATGCACGGGCAGATTTTTCGTCTGGATATACTGCATCCAGCCATAGATCACGCCGAGCGCGCAGACTACGAGACCGGTCATTAAAACGGTGTGACCGCTGAGCGAACCATCGAGGAACAAAACCGACTTTACGTCGGGAATATGAATATCGGCTTCGCTAGCGAGAGCCGGAGTGACGAACGCGGCCAATACCGTAGCCAGGGCGCCCACTCTTTTCCGAGTGTGTGATTTTAGCATGACAGGGGTTGAAGTTGCTAAATGCCGGACCAACGAACGCCGACAAGCTGTCAACAGCGAGGCCGTGAAGCCAGTTTAATTTCCCTGATCAGGAAAAGACTGAGGTGAGCCCCTGTGATGCGCGAGTGCATCGCCTCGCAAAAACAGAAGGTCGCGGGTGCGGTCCGTGTGTTTTGCTGCATGGAAAAATCCAGCGGAATTGGACCGCCCCAACCATTGACAGTCGCGGCGATGCGACCCAGTTTTTTGTGCATTCGGTTGTTAACTGATGAAAAAACAAAATCTCCGCGGGCTGATTGCTTCAATGGTGACGATCTTCCCGGCCAAGATATTCGCGGCGGACACGCCGCTTCCCACGACCTGGCATGCGCAGTCGCTGGGTCAAGCCGTGGGATACATGGCGCTTTTTGCGGGAATCGGCATTTTGCTCGCGATCGTAGGTTATAGGATATTCGACAAATGCACTCCCGGTGATTTGCACAAGGAGATCACGGAAAAACAAAACGTGGCCGCGGCGATCATCGGGGGATCCGTGATTCTCGGCGTGTGCATGATCATTGCCGCGGCAATGCTCGGGTGAGTAGTTGCGAGCGAGGGGACGAGAAGTGAAGAGAAGCAGGGGCATCAAATTGGTGCTGTTAGGTGGATTTTCCGCCACCGCGTTCACGGGTTGCGCGCCTTCGACGCGCGAGCCGCGAATCAGTCCTTCGAGCGTTTATTCGAACGATTACCACATTCCGGGCGCCGGTTATTATCACGCGCCGTTCCACGCTTTTTATCCGCAGCCCTACAATAGTTTCGATCCGCAGAGGAAACTTTATTTCTACGGCGGACAATGGGGACCGCAGCCTTACCGGAGCATAATTAACGTTTCGGAGCCAACCGCCGCTGCTGCGTTTGCAGCTGAAAATACGCGGACGGATGTGGTTCGCGGCGGATTTGGCAGCACCTCCGGCGGCTATCACATCTGGTCCTGATGAAGCGGCATCTTTGCAATCCGCGCCCGGATTGGCGCAAAAAAGTGGAGGAAACGGGACTCACGTATCATTCGCATGAAAACGGCCCTTATTGGGACGAATCGGCCTGCTACGAATTAACTTCTGCTGAAGTGGATACTCTCGAACAAGCGGCGCATGCATTGCATTACTTATGCATCGATGCCGCGGAGGCAGTGATCAAAAATAATTGGTGGGCGCGGTTGGGCATTCCTGAGGTGGCAGTTCCCGCGATTCTTCGCTCATGGGAGCGCGACGACTTCAGTCTTTACGGGCGTTTTGACCTGGCATTTGACGGCATGAGCGCGCCCAAACTTCTCGAGTACAATGCCGACACGCCCACCGCGCTCGTGGAGGCGGCGGTGACGCAATGGTTCTGGTTGCAAGAAACACGTCCGGGAGCCGATCAGTTTAATTCGATCCATGAACGGTTGATTGAAGCGTGGCGTCGCTGGGTGGGAACGACGGTTCATTTCAGCAGCATCAAGGACCATGCGGAGGACGAACAGACGGTGCTCTATTTGCGCGACACCTGCGATCAGGCGGGAGTGAGCACCCGCCCGCTACCCGTGGAGGATATTGGATGGAATGCGACGCAACGTTGCTTCGTGGATAATGTATTTTCCAAAGTGACGCATTGTTTTAAACTGTATCCGTGGGAGTGGATGTGGCAGGAGGAGTTTGCGCCTCATCTGGCTCACGACGCGGTGCAATTTATCGAGCCGACTTGGAAAATGCTTTTGAGTAACAAAGGCCTGTTGCCGGTTTTGTGGGAATTGTTTCCCGACCACCCCAATCTCCTCGCCGCTTATGAAACCCCGGAGGTGCTGGGCTCGCGTTATGTTCGCAAACCCAAGCTCAGCCGGGAAGGAGCGAATGTCACCTGGATCGAAGGAGGGGTGGCAGTGGAGGAGACGGGCGGGGATTACGGCGAGGAGGGGTTTGTTTACCAAGCGGTGGCTGAGCCGCTCAGTTTCGGAGGCAATCATCCCGTCTTCGGCGTCTGGATGGTGGATCATGAGCCGGCGGGTTTGGGTATTCGTGAGGACCGCCGTCGGATTACGGGTAATCTCAGCCGGTTTGTGCCGCATTTTTTTCAATCAACATGAGCGTCACCGGCAATCCAACGGCTTTGAGGGTTGGCGCCAGCGGTATGCTCGATGGACGACGTTACACGGTGCGCGGTCGTGTCGTGATGAGTGTGATGCTCGATGGCGAAACGTACTATTGGAACGAGTTCAACCTCGTCGATGCCGCGGGCGACGAAATGATCTTGGTTTATGAGGAAACGGAGGAAGACGCGGAATGGAAACTCTTCAAGCGAGTCGAGCCACTGCCCCCATTCAGCGCCTCTGCGGCAGCGACAGTGCGGGTGGGCGACGACTTGGAACTGGGCGATCGGCATGGCCGGGTAACGATGGTCGATGAATCGCGCGTGGTGTTCATCGAGGGAGCTGCGCCGGACGGGATTTATCAAGGCAGCGTCGCCAATTGTATCAACGCCGACGTTGGCGAACGCATGATTGTAATCAGCTGGACCGGGGAGGAGGTGGAATATTACGAGGGCGTAGTGACGTCGGCTCTTCGGATTCAAGATGCGTTTGATTTGCCGAAGAGTGCAGTGTCTGACCGGCGGCGCTTCAGTTCGGTCGGTAATTACGGTGACTATTCAGGTTTCAATGTGGTGGTGATTATTTTGATGGTCATCGGTGGTCTGTGGTTTGTTGTCGATACGATCTCTGATGACGACGGAAATGACTACGTTCCGTCCCCTTCGGCGAATCGAACGGTATCTCCCCTGCATTTGCCAAATGAAACGACGGGTTGGCTAAATGGGCGACGATTTCGCATCAGGGGTCACGCCTTCGTCGAAATTTCACGTCTCGGCGATACTTTCGACGAGCACGAATATGCGTTGTCCACCGCGGAGGATGGCCGCGCTCTGCTCGTTAAGGCCCTGCAGGGGCAGCGATCCGATTGGTACTTGCTCGAACCAAAGATCACGCCTGCAGGGTTCGGTCCATTCGATGCGGCGCAGTTGCGTCAGGGAGCGGCTGGCGTGATCGGACAGCCTTCAATGCGGGTGGCTCAGTTGTATCGGTCCCGGATATTCAGGAGCGACGGCGACGATTTTAAAATGCTTTGGACGAGTGGTATTCAGTACGGGTTTCTCGCCACGGATGGCTCGAATTCGATTGTCGCGCGCTGGGATGAAAACGGGGTGCGGTTATGGACGGTGAAAATTGTGCGGGACGAAGAGGTGCGCGGCGCTTTTGGGCCAGATCAATAAATAGGCATTACCTGCATTTATTCTAGGCGGTATTGCTCAGCTTTAGAGGGAAAAGCGTAGGCGAAAAACGCAGCCTGCACCGTTCAGATTTGAAATTCGGACGGTCCGAAAAAGCCTTGGTCGACGGGCACTCGACCGTTTCTAGGTTCCGGTTTTCCCGCGCGAATGTCCGTTGTTCGCAAACCCTGAAACCCCACCAGCACATCAACTCGTCGTGCTATTCTGAGCGCGATGAAGTGTTGAAAAATACCCCCATGCAATGAAAAGCACTATGTTTCCGTTTCGACTCTTCGCCCGCCGGTTATTCCTGTTCGGCGTTTCGATTTTATCCTTGGATTCCGCATTTGCTCAAACGAGCGCACCGGAAAAATCAGCCAACGCGCAAACCGCCGCTCCGATTGAAGAAAAAGCGGTGGAGCTTTCGCCCTTTCAGGTGAACTCGACCAAAGATCAGGGCTACCGGGCCACGGCGACGATGTCGGGCACCCGGCTCAAGTCCAATTTGGACGATCTGGCCGCTTCCATTTCCGTCGTCACCAAACAGCAACTCGAGGATACGGCCTCGGTCGATATCAATGATATTTTCAAATACGAACTGAGCACGGAAGGCACGGCGCAGTGGACGGATTTCAACGTCGATCGTGGAAACGTAACTGACAACGTCTCCCGGGAACCCAACAGCGCGAACCGCGTGCGCGGCCTGACCTCGGCGAATCTTGCAGTCGACGGCTTCGGCGTATTTCTGCCGCTTGACACCTACAACGTGGACGCCGTCGAAATTTCGCGTGGACCCAACTCCACCGTGTTTGGCCTTGGTAACACGGGCGGCGGCGTGAACATCATCCGTGGTCGCGCCAATACCAGCCGCAATTTCAATACCGTCGGCGCGCGCGTAGACAGTTACGACGGGTATCGCGGCAGCTTCGACCTGAACCGCGCACTCGTGGAGGACAAGCTGGCGCTTCGTCTTTTCGGTTTGTACGAAGACAAAGGTTACGTCCGCAAACCGTCCGAGGATCTGACCCGGCGCTTGAATCTGGTGACGACGATCCATCCGTTGAAAAACACCTCGATTTACTTCAGCTTCGAATCGTATCGGAACCAGAACAACCGGCCGAATTCACTCACTCCACGTGATACGGTCACGGATTGGATCAAAAGCGGCAAGCCGACTTGGGATCCCATCACGCAGACCGTGCATTTCGCCAATGGCACCTCTCAAGGGCCGGTGATTCCCGGCACCGCTACAGAGGCCCTGCTGCCTTACGGGCTCGCGGTGAGCGACTCGACTTTTCAAAACAGCCCGAGTGCCTACATCAACCCCGACGGCACCGTGGGCCTCCTCATGATCAGCCGCCTGCCTAACGCCACCGGCATCGGCCCGAGCAACGTGTCGGGCACCGGCCGATTGCTGCAAAGCGGCAGCTACTATGTTCGCAACTCGACCCAGTTCCCGCTTTATAATTCCCCGCAGATCACGGACCCGAGCCTTTACGATTGGACCTCGGTAAATCTCGTGGCTCCAAATTTTGCCAGGCGCAAGGGTGAGACCACCACCTTCCAGTTTGAACAGGTGATTCTTCGCACCACGCGGCAATCGCTGGCGCTTGAGGCGGCCTGGCTCAAGGAAAAGGTTTCGACCTACGATCGCCGCTTCCTTGGCACCGGCGGCGCGAGCCTTCAGCCCTTCATCGACGTCAACGAGCGGTTACTCGACGGCAGCGTGAATTCTTACTTCCTCCGCCCTTACGTCGGCGGGGCCGCTCCGCGCACCTCGTTTAGCCGCAATAATTCCAACAGCTACCGGGGCACGCTGGCCTACGAACTCGACCTCTCACACGAAAAGAATTTGCTGCACTGGCTCGGTCGTAACCGGTTTACCGGATACGGCGAATATCGCGCGTTCGAAGGTGGCAGCATCGGTTTCGTGGACACGGTTTCCTCCGCCAACCCCTGGATGGGCGCGGTCGCCTCCCGCAATACCACGGCGTTCCGTACCTATCCGCGTTATTACGTCGGCGACGCCACCAGCCAGAACGTCGATTACGCGCCGGCAGGTTCCGCCACGCCTCCCTACACCCTGCCATTGCGTTATTTTAACGCGGTGAGCAACCAGTGGATCAACGATCCGACCACGTACGATCTTTATTACAACGCCAACCGTTACAACAAACGCATCCTCAGCACGTATGGCGGCGTTTGGCAGGGATTTTTCTGGGATGGTCGCATCGTGCCTCTCCTGGGCGTGCGCCAGGACTACAACCGCACTCGCGAAGCCAACACCGCGATCAATCCGACGGCTGCGACCAACGGTTATTTTGATTATTCGCCCGTGTACGAATATGGCACCAACGCATGGGTGCTGAACAAGGGCCCCACGCACAATTATGGGCTCGTCGTGAAGCCGCTGAAATGGCTCTCGCTCAGCTACAATGAGGCCAATGCTTTCAACCCAGGCTCAACCATCTATGACGTTTGGGGTCGGCCGCTGCCCGATCCACGGGGTGAATCGAAGGACTACGGCTTCTCCCTCCGTCTGTTCAACGACAAGCTGATCATCACGGCGAAGCAGTTTGAGACGGTCGACATCGGGCGCAGCACGAGCGAACTCAACACCATTGTCCAACGTGCCATTCGCATGGACCGCCGCAGCTCCTCGGGCGATCCGGGACTGACCGATTGGTATATCGATCGGTTGAAACTTTCTACTCCCGGGCTCGACGACGCGACATATGTGCAGCGGGCTCTCGCTGCCACGGGCGCCGACTACGACTACCTGCGCAGCCACATCAACCGCGAGCATGGCGATGCCAGCAATTCCTACTCGCGTGGCAAAGAAGTGGAAATCACCTACAACCCGACCAAATACTGGCGCATGAAGCTTACCGCTTCGCAGTCTACTCCGCTCAACGGCATCATGTCCCCCGCGGTCCAGGAATACATTGCGTCGCGCATGCCAGTCTGGACTACGATCAAGGATCCGGTGACCGGTAACACCTGGTGGACGACGCCGGAGGACCAAGGCACAATCCCCTCGACGTTTTACATTAACAACGTGCTCGCGAACTTGAAGCTCGCCGTGGCGCTCCAGGGCAAGCGTCGTACGCAGACCGCTGAATACCAGGCCTCCTTCGTCACCAATTACGATCTCGCGGGGTTCACCAGCAATCGTTGGTTCAGTCCACTCACCGTTGGCGGCGCGGTCCACTGGCGGGATCAGGCGTCAATCGGCTTCCTCGGTGCAGCAGCGGATCCCGACGGTGTCGTCCGTGAATACGATCCGAAGAAGCCAGTGTGGGAAAAGGGCGAAACGACCGTCGACTTAAGTGCGAAGTACAAACTAAAGCTCTTTAACGACAAGGTTCGGGCTACCGTACAACTCAACGTGAATAACGTCTTCGAGGACGGCCAACTCAAGCCGATCGCGGTCAACCCGGATGGCACGCCTTGGGCGTTTCGCATCGTCGATCCGCGTCAGTTCATCCTCAGCGTGACGTTCGACTTGTAACGCAAATTGTTGGTTTTCGCCGCTCCGAGGCTCCGGCCCGGGGCGGCTTTTTGCGGTCTATACTGACTGTAGTGGGACCGATAATTCTTTGACGACCGCGAACCGCTGGTTATCGGTTGTTACCATGAGACTTTCAAGGAAGTTGCTGTATCAAGGGGTGATGCTGTTCGCAGGGCTCTGCATCGCTGGCCTGATGCAGGCGACTGAAGCTGCGGCTTACGAAAAAGTCGGTTTTGACCGTCTCGCTTCATTTACCTTTACGCCTCCGGAAGCGGATCCGGCGAAACCCGAGGCACCTCCTCCGTCCGGCGCGAACCAGATTCCTGAGAAAATCAAAGAGCTCGATCAACAGAAGGTCGCAGTCACCGGTTTTATGCTGCCGGTGAAAATGGAAGGCAGCTTGGTGAAGGAATTTCTTTTGGTGAAAGATCCAATGATGTGCTGCTACGGCGTAATGCCGAAGTTGAACGAGTGGATCGTAGTCAAAATGACGGGCGCTGGCGTGAAACCGCTGATGGATATTCCCATTACCTTCGAAGGAAAATTACACGTCGGCGAAATGTACGAAAACGGATATCTAACCGGTTTGTATCTGCTCGACGGTGACCGCCAGGCGGACACGAAAGGGTGACGTCCCCCAAAAATGGAATCTTTGGTAGGGGCCGTTGTCCTCAACGGCCCGGGGACATGGCGCAGATGGGAATGGACCGTTGACGCCAACGATCCTTGCCCGGGCGTTCGCTTTCAGCGCGAAATATCGCGCTGGGTCAAAACTTTGAAACCACGCGTATTCAACGCGCTCGTCGCGAGGTCAGTGTCTTCGACATTCAGCGCGAGAGCGGATTTGCCGTCGGGTCGCATCAAAAACGCGTAGAGATAATGAATGTTGATTTCCACCGTGAAGAGCGCGTTCAGCACGTCTTTCAGTTGCGATTCATTCGTGATCTCGACCGCGATCACATCGCATTCGGTGAACGAAAATTTGTTGGCTGACATCAGCTTTCGGGCGGAGTCAGGGTCATCGACGATCAGGCGATCGATGGCGCAATCGGTGGTGTCGAGCGTCGTCATCGCCATGACATGCACGTTATGCTTCGCGAGCAGAACCGTGAGATCGTACAATTGCCCGACTTTGTTCGGAATGAAAACCGAGAATTGTTTGACGGGATCTGCGGCGACCGGTGAAGCGGTGTCTGACATACGAATGCAGCTTAAACCGTCGGTAACGTCCGGTCAACTGACAAGACCACGTTGACGGTGGGATGGTGGAATGCTGATACACGGCGATCGCACCATTCGATTTTCTTGAGGGCTGGATTTTGAGAGATCTCGGGTGGGCGCCGGTCCACGTGCCGGCGCCAGAATCGTCGAGGGGCTTGTCGAATGGAGAAATCGACGGTCACCTGGCTGGTGCGGACAACGTTCTCGTGACGAAGGCAGGCTTGAGTGTCCCGGGTGAAACCTTCAACGTCCGGCATGGTATCGGGTTTGGATCACTGCCCCGGTGCGTCATGAGTCTGATCGCATGACGCCACACGACGCCCAAGCCGCTATTTCGCAGCGGGCGAACGACAGCGCGCAACTCGTGCTGCGTGGCATTGTGCTCAATGCGTTTCTCGCTGTGGTGAAACTGGCCGGCGGTATTTTCGGTCACACGTACGCGCTCGTCGCCGATGCGGCGGAGTCACTGCTGGACATCTTGTCCTCGATTTTGGTCTGGGCCGGATTTCGTGTGGCGGCCCGGCCCCCGGATGCAAATCACCCCTATGGCCACGGCAAGGCGGAGCCGCTGGCCGGATTGACCGTGGTGTTTTTCATTTTCGCCATGGACGGATGGGTGGCTTTCCATGCGGTGCTCGAAATCATTACACCTCATCGCGGACCGGCTTGGTGGACTTTGGTGGTACTGGGCGGGGTGATTGTGACGAAAATATTGTTTTCGCGCCGAATGAGCACCGCCGGCGAAACCGTGGGCAGCACCGCGCTGAACATTGAAGCGATGCACCATTGGTCCGACGCGATGACATCTGCGGCAGCATTTATCGGCATTGCGATCGCATTAATTGGAGGGAAGGGGTGGGAGGCCGCAGATGATTGGGCCGCCTTGTTCGCTTGTGTGATTATTGCGTTTAACGGATTCAAGATGGCGGGCAAGGCCCTCGCCGATGTGATGGACGAAGCGGTGCCGCAAAATTTCGAAAATGAAGTGCGGGCGATCGCGCTGAGCGTGAATGGGGTGCGCGCTCTCGACAAAGTTCGCATGCGCAAGAGTGGGCTGAGTCACCTGGTGGACATCCAGGTTCGGGTGGATGGAAGTCTTACCGTGCGCGAGGGCCACGACATCGCCCACGCGGTGAAAGACGCGTTAATCGCGTCCGCGCCGCACGGCATCAGCGATGTGACCGTGCACATCGAGCCGGCGTAACCAAAAGCCAGGCAGCATAGCCATGAGGAAAAGGATGGCCCGCGAAACACGCGAATCACTCGAAAAAGCCATCGAAAAACACTTCACACAGATTGAGAGGATTAAATCACGGCTCAGCGAGTAATTCTCGTTTTGTTCTCCGAACTCTGCGCATTCTTTTCGTGCTTTTTCGTGTATTTCGTGGGCGCTACTTTGGCTGTTTCAGTTGAACCGCTGCGCGAATTTCCAGCCGGCGACGACGCCGACCATGCTGCCGACGCCACTCAGGATGAAACAACCGACAAATTCCAAACCGATCAATTCGCCGGCATACCAGAAGGCGTAGCCTCCAATGGTGGTGCCCACGAAAATGCAAAGTTTGGTCATGAGAAATCTGTGTGACAGCTCGTGGCGGCTAGCGCGACGCCTAATAGTTCGACTGAAGTCCGTTCATTTAAGACTGCCATAAGGGCTTTCCCGTTTACTCGCAGGAGAGTTGAGCCCACTCTTATGTCATGAAGGCATCATCGCGTCCGCTGAGTAAGAATCTGCATTTGATCCGCTGGGTAAAGAAGATGGCGGCGCTCTGTCAGCCCGATCAGATCCACTGGGTGGATGGCTCCCAGCGTGAATACGACGCGCTGTGCGCGATGATGGTGAAGGGAGGAACGTTTCAAAAGCTGAACCAAAAAAAATGGCCCGGTTGTTTTCTGGCACGATCGGATGCGAGCGACGTGGCGCGGGTGGAAGACCGGACTTTTATTTGCAGCCAATCGAAGGCGGCCGCGGGCCCCACCAATAATTGGGTTAACCCGTATGAAATGAAGAAAACCCTGCGCGGGCTTTTTGCCGGATGCATGAAGGGTCGCACGATGTACGTGCTGCCGTTTAGCATGGGGCCGCTGGATTCCCCGATGGCGCAAATCGGCGTGCAGTTGACCGATTCGCCTTACGCGGTGGTTAACATGCGCATCATGGCGCGAATCGGGAAAAAAGTTTTCGCGCTGATCGACAAGGACAACAAGCGCGTGGTGCCGTGCATGCACTCCGTCGGCGCGCCGTTGAAAAAAGGCCAGAAAGACGTCGCCT
>Ga0307508_10000045_pt1 | contig 142824 bp, 131 predicted proteins | sample 9_EM_MG_FD_203089 | JGI IMG/M metagenome (GOLD analysis project Ga0307508, IMG submission 203089) | Populus trichocarpa ectomycorrhiza microbial communities from riparian zone in the Pacific Northwest, United States - 9_EM | ecosystem: Host-associated > Plants > Roots > Unclassified | place...
ATTCCGGGTTCGCTTCGCGCCCCGGAATGACGGATGCCTCGATGGCTTCGTCGCGCGCGCTCCTCGCCATGAGACGAAGCCCACGGCCTGCGCTGCGAAAGGTTTCAAGCATCACGAAAACTTATTTTCCGAAACCCTTGACCAAACCCTCCCGTAATTCGAGCCAACGACGGCGCCCTCTCATCTCGCAAACGTCTGGTGTCGTAGTTGCTCTTTCATCGCCGGCAGATGTCTGCCGGTTCCTAAAATCGTCGGGAGACTTTACAATGTCCAAGCGAATTGCTCTGTTGTCCGCCGTCGCTTTCAGCACGTTGGCGCTGACCTCAACCCTCATCGCGCCGGCGCGCGCCGAGGAAAAGACCGTGATGGTCGGGGGTGCCGCAATGTTCCCCTCGAAGAACATCATCCAGAATGCGGTGAATTCGAAGGACCACACCACGCTGGTTGCGGCCGTGAAGGCAGCCGGCCTGGTCCAGACGCTGGAAGGCAAGGGACCGTTTACGGTGTTCGCGCCGACCAACGCGGCCTTCGGCAAGCTGCCGGCCGGTACCGTCGACAGCCTCGTGAAGCCCGAGAACAAGGCGACCCTGACCAAGATCCTCACCTATCACGTGGTGGCGGGTAAGCTTGAGGCGTCCGACCTGGCCGACGGCAAGATGCTCAAGACGGTCGAAGGCGAGCAGCTCACCGTGAAGCGGGCCGAGGGCAATATCTGGATCGTTGACGCCAAGGGCGGCTCCTCGATGGTGACGATCTCCAACGTCAACCAGTCCAACGGCGTCATCCACGTCATCGACACCGTGCTGATGCCGGCGTCCTAGGAGCATGATCCGGAAAAGTGGGAACCAGTTTTCCGAAAAGATCATGCTCAACCAAAAGGCTAGAGCGGGATGACGATTCGAAGAAAAGTCATCGCGCTCTAGGGCCGCGATACGCCCCGATCTGGTCCCGGTCGGGACGCATCAACAGCGAGCCGGGGCGACCCGGCTCGCTTTTTTGTGAAGACGATTTCCGACGCGACGCTCGGTATCCATGAATTTGATAGGCCGGAAGCAGTAACGCGGCCGGTTTTTCCAGCGTATATTGTCCATGAAACCGATTGACGGAGAACAGCCCGTGTCTAGCATTGCAACCGCCGAAGGTCGCGAGACCGCGTTGCCGGCGAAGATCATCCAGCCGGCCTGGGTGCGGACCATGCATTGGATCAACGCCGTCGCGATGATCATGATGATCATGTCGGGCTGGCAGATCTACAACGCGTCCCCGCTGTTCGATTTCAGCTTCTCGCACAGCATCACGCTCGGCGGCTGGCTTGGCGGCGCGCTGCTCTGGCATTTCGCGGCGATGTGGCTGTTGATGCTCAACGGCCTCGCCTATCTCATGGTCGGCCTGGTGACCGGCCGCTTCCGCAGGAAACTGCTGCCGCTCACCCCAGGCGGCGTCATCGCCGACATCAAGGCGGCACTGACCTTCAAGCTGGCCCATGACGATCTGACCACCTACAATTCGGTGCAGAAGTTGCTCTACGCCGGCATCATCGTGGTCGGTATCGTCATCGTGCTGTCCGGCCTGTCGATCTGGAAGCCGGTGCAGTTGCACTGGCTGGTGACCCTGTTCGGCGACTATCCGGCCGCACGCTACGTGCATTTCTTCTGCATGGCGGCGATCGTCGGCTTCCTGACCGTCCACGTCGCGCTGGCTGTCCTGGTGCCGAAGAGCCTGCGCGCCATGATCATCGGCCGCTGAGACAACCCAATCAAGGGAGACCCATGTCATGGGACGCTTACGCAAGCTTTTGATCCCCGGCGTCGACAGGAAGCTGCTGGTCCGCGATGCGGTGAAGGTGATGCCGGATCCGGCGCGGCGCCGCTTCATCGCCGGCGGCGCCAGCCTCGGCGCGCTCACGCTCTTGACCGGATGCAACGTCATCGACAGCGACTCCGCCGACGAGATGCTGGCGCGGGTTTCAAAATTCAACGACGCCGTGCAGGCCTGGCTGTTCAATCCCGACGCGCTGGCGCCGACGTTTCCCGAAAGCGCCATCACCAAGCCATTCCCGTTCAACGGCTATTACTCGGTCGACGAGGCGCCGGAGGTCGACGGCAAGACCTGGAAGCTCGAGGTCCGCGGCCTCGTCGAGAACAAGAAGTCCTGGACGCTGGACGAACTCTATGCGTTGCCGCAGGTCAAGCAGGTCACGCGCCATATCTGCGTCGAGGGCTGGAGCGCGATCGGCAGCTGGACCGGCACGCCGCTGCGTGATTTCCTCAAGCTCATCGGAGCAGATACCCGTGCGCGCTATGTCTGGTTCCAGTGCGCCGACAAGGACGGCTACAATTCGCCTTTGGACATGCGCACTGCGCTGCATCCGCAGACCCAGATGAGTTTCAAATTCGCCGATGAGATCCTGCCGCAGGCGTACGGATTTCCAATGAAGATCCGCGTTCCCACCAAGCTCGGCTTCAAGAATCCGAAATATGTGCTGTCGATGGAAGTCACCAACGAGTACAAGGGCGGTTACTGGGAAGACCAGGGCTATAATTCGTTCAGCGGGAGCTGATTTTCGTCGGCCCGGCAAGCAGGCGAAGCGCGCGCACGCCGGGTTGACGCGTCAGGATGCGGCGCCCCGTTTCAATTTCCGCTGAAACGCCGCCAGCAGCGCGCCGAGCACCAGCATCGCCGCGGAGACGTTGAGCGCATAGGAGAGGTTGCCGAGCGCATCGGTGATGGCGCCGACTGCGATCGGCCCGAGCGTCTGCCCGATGCCGAACGCGATCGTCATTGCCGCGATCGCGGTCGGCCACGCGGCCGGTGGATAGTTGAAGCGCACGAAAGCGGTGGTCGATCCGACCACGGCAAAGAAGGCGACGCCGAACACCAGCGCCGATACCGCGAGCAGCCATGGAGAGTGTCCGAAGATCGGCAAGGTGGCGCCGAGCGCATTGACGCCGAGGATGATGGTGGTCGAGATGCCGCCGCGGTCGAGCGCCAGCACGCCGCGCCATACCCATGGTGTGACGAAGGCGCTCATGCCGATCAGGCTCCAGAACGCAGCCTGAGCGGCGGCGCCGCCGCCGCCGTCGCGGACATAGGCAATCATGAAGGTCATGTAGGCGATGTAGCCGGCGCCGAACAGGAAGTAGGCGGTGAGGTAGATCAGAACCGGTGCGATCTCAAATCGCGCGGCGTCGCCCCGCATCAGGGCGGCGTCGCCGTCGAGCCGCGTGACAAGAAGCGGGACGGTCATGACAGCAGCGAGCGCGGACATCACCCACCACACGATCCACCACGATCCCGGGCCCAAGACCTGAAGCGTGAAGGGTGCGATCAGGCCCGAGGCGAGAATGCCGATTCCGGGGCCGGCGTAGAACAGGCTCAACAGAAAATCGGCCTGCTTTGGGCGCGATTGCGCGATGCGGGCGGCCAGAGCCCCGCCGGCGACGAAGGCCGCCGCGGCGCCGAGGCCGGCGATCAGCCGCGCCAGGCTGAGCACGATAAAATTCCCCGACAATGCGCACATCGCAAGCGAGGCGAGGGCGGCCAGCGTTCCGCCACGCACCGCGGCCGACCAGCCGAAGCGCTTGATCAGCCGCGAGGCCGCGAGCGCGCCCACGAGGTAACCGGCCGCATTGATCGTGTTCATGAAACCCGCAGCGGAATAGGACCAGCCGAGGCTGTCGCGCATGTCCGGCAGCACCAGCGCATAGGCGAAGCGGCCGATGCCGAGGCCTACGATGGCGCCGAGCGACAGGGTCAGGATCAGCCGCGCGGGATGCGCAGGCGCGGGACGGTCAGGGGCTCGCATGGATGCTCCGGCGGGAGCGGCATTGTGGCAGGGCGGACTGCCGTTGCACAGGCGCGTGACGGCAAGGGTGTCTTGCCAATCCTGCAACGGCGCTTTAGCACTCCGCGCGCAGCGAGATTGGCCGTCATGCTCAGCTCGCACGGTCATTCCGGGATGCGCGAAGCGCAGACCTCAGATGTGCAATTGCACATCGGGGAATCTCGAGATTCCGGGTTCGATGCTCCGCATCGCCCCGGAATGACGCGATCAATCGTGGATGGCTGGGACAAGCCCAGTCAAGACGATGCAATGAGGAAAACAGATATGGCAACCCACAAGCTCCTGCTTCTCCCCGGCGACGGCATCGGCCCCGAAGTGATGGCGGAGGTGAAGCGGCTGATCGACTGGCTGAATGCGAAGGGCATCGCGCAGTTCGAGACCGAGCAGGGGCTGGTCGGCGGTGCGGCCTACGACGCCGACAAGGTCAGCATCACGGACGCGACCATGGACAAGGCCAAGGCCGCCGATGCCGTGATCTTCGGCGCGGTCGGCGGGCCGAAATGGGACAGTGTTCCCTACGAGGCGCGGCCCGAAGCCGGCCTGCTGCGCCTGCGCAAGGACCTCGGCCTGTTCGCCAACCTGCGGCCCGCAATGTGCTACCCGGCGCTGGCGGAAGCCTCCAGCCTGAAGCGCGAGGTGGTCGAGGGGCTCGACATCATGATCGTGCGGGAACTCACCGGCGGTGTCTATTTCGGCGAGCCCAAGACCATCACCGATCTCGGCAACGGCCAGAAGCGCGCCATCGACACCCAGGTCTACGACACCTACGAGATCGAGCGCATCGCGCGCGTCGCCTTCGATCTGGCGCGCAAGCGCCGCAACAAGGTGACCTCGATGGAAAAGCGCAACGTCATGAAATCGGGCGTGCTCTGGAACGAGGTGGTGACGCAGGTGCATGCGCGCGAATACAAGGACGTCGTCCTCGAGCATCAGCTCGCCGATTCCGGCGGCATGAATCTGGTGAAGTGGCCGAAGCAGTTCGACGTCATCGTCACGGATAATCTGTTCGGCGACATGCTCTCCGACATCGCCGCGATGCTGACCGGCTCGCTCGGCATGCTGCCGTCGGCCTCGCTCGGCGAGGTCGACGCCAAGACCAGGAAGCGCCGGGCACTCTATGAGCCGGTGCACGGGTCGGCGCCCGACATCGCAGGCCGAGGGTTGGCCAACCCGATCGCGATGCTGGCGTCGTTCGGAATGGCGCTGCGCTATTCCTTCGACATGGGCGCGCTCGCCGACAAGCTCGATGCCGCGATCGCAGCCGTGCTGGCAAGCGGCCTGCGCACCGCCGACATCAAATCGGACGGCACGACGGCGGCGTCAACCACGCAAATGGGCGACGCGATCTTGAAGGAACTGCAGGCGCTGATGGACTGAGTGCACATCTTCGCGCGCCGTCTCGGCCTTCGCCGGGACGGCGCCGGAAATCAATCATCGACGCTCGCCGGGACGGCGGTCTTTCCGGCCGCGCTCAATACAGCGGGAAGGTCAGCGGATATCCGCCCATGTCCGAAGGCGGATTCAGCGGCTGACGGTCGATCGGGCGGTTGACGTTCTGGCGCGCGAACGATGGGTATCCCATCTCCGGCGGGAAGGCGTAATCCGAGAACTTGCGGTCGCCGGGGAGGACCTCGGTGCCGCCGTCCAGGAACGAGCGCTTGGTAATGTAGATCCGGGTGCGCGGCCCCTGCTGATAGGAGACGTTCGGACCGCCAGGGCCATAATTGGTGTACGACGTCTGCGTCATTTCGTGGCGGCGCTTGGCGGACTGGGCGTTGGCTGCGGACACGTCGGAAACAACGCCGGCGAGAGCGCCTGCCGCCAGCAGCAGGGCGAGACGGTTCGCGGCGGGGAATTTGAAGCTCATTGCATCCTCACGGGGCTGGCGGATCGCCAATGTCGTTTGACATCGACTTTACCCGCCGAACACACGGCGCCACAAGGTCAATTGGGCCACACCGGGCGACATAATGTTCCGTATTTCGCGAAAAGCTGCATGAAAACCAGCAAGATGGTTCATTCGGCTGACGGGCTGTTGGATTGGAGCAGGCAGACGCACAAGCGGTCAGAACGCACCGCGCAGCCGCGGGTCCTCGGCCCGCGTCACCCAATCGGCCGATTGCGCCGGAGCGGCTGAACCGGCGCAGCTACCGCGCCTGAGCTCGGCCCGGGCGAAAAACTCCGCCAGTTTCGGATCGTTCCCGGAGGCGAGCAGGGTCAGGCGGTTCAGCAGGCAGCCGACAGCAGTACGCCTGACCGGCGTGCTGAGGCCCTGGCATGACCAGCCTGAGATCTGCAGGGGAGGGTCGTCGATTTGCCTGAGGAAGCCGAGGCATGAGCCCGCGCCGTCGGGGACGCCAGCCGGACGAAACAAGCCAATGGTACCGAACTTGCTATCGAGGATGCCGGCCGTTTCCAGATCGGAGGCGCCATCGGAAGGCATCTCGGCGGCAAGATCGGCGCGCGCATCCGTGGCCGCGTCAGCTTCGCCGCCCGGGCGATAGATTTCCAGTTCGGCGGTGGCTTTGCCGGCCTGGTCGATCCAGCGCAAGATATCCTTGCGGCCCCCTTCGGGATGCCGAAGAATCTCGTAAGTTTCTGAGTTTTCGGGTATATCGACGCGACTCACGGCAAACGACGGGTGCGAGCGGCCGGCCGCAGCCCAGCTCGCTTTGGCGGTCGGCTCCGCTGCCTCCGTGCGCGGCAATTGGTCCCAGCCATAAAGGCCGAGAACGGCAAGAACAGCCAGGATCATGAGATAGGCGATCAGCCGGGCCAGCGTTGCGCAGACTTCGTCGGCGAAGCTGGTAAGGGCCGGGTAAATTGGTCGGGAGAATGAGAATCCGGCCGGATCGGCCCGAAACGAACGCATGAAATTCCAAACGCCGTGGTAACGTTGTGTTGAGGGTGTTTCTTGCATAGAAGCGCTGCCGCTTCCCTGTTGCGACACGCGCGGGGCGAGGCATTTTTCATCGGAGAGTGAACGATGGGTTACAAAGTCGCAGTGGTCGGCGCGACCGGCAATGTCGGGCGGGAAATGCTCAGCATTCTGGACGAGCGCAAATTCCCCGCTGACGAGGTCGTGGCGCTGGCGTCACGCCGCAGCGTCGGCGTCGAGGTCTCCTACGGCGACCGCACCCTGAAAATCAAGGCGCTCGAACATTACGACTTCTCCGATGTCGACATCTGCCTGATGTCGGCGGGCGGCGCGGTGTCGAAGGAATGGTCGCCGAAGATCGGCGCCGCCGGCGCGGTCGTGATCGACAATTCGTCGGCCTGGCGGATGGACCCGGACGTGCCGCTGATCGTGCCCGAGGTCAATGCCGGCGCGGTCGCGGGCTTCACCAAGAAGAACATCATCGCCAATCCGAACTGCTCCACCGCGCAACTCGTGGTCGCGCTGAAGCCGCTGCACGACAGGGCGATCATCAAGCGTGTGGTGGTGGCGACCTACCAGTCGGTGTCGGGCGCCGGCAAGGATGCGATGGACGAACTGTTCTCGCAGACCAAGGCGGTCTACACCAACAGCGAGCTGGTCAACAAGAAATTCCCCAAGCGGATCGCCTTCAACGTCATCCCCGAGATCGACGTCTTCATGGAGGACGGCTACACCAAGGAAGAGTGGAAGATGATGATGGAGACCAAGAAGATTCTTGATCCCAAAATCAAGCTGACCGCGACTTGCGTGCGGGTGCCGGTGTTCGTCGGCCATTCCGAAGCCGTCACCATCGAATTCGAGAATCCGATTTCGCCCGATGAGGCGCGCAACATCCTGCGCACCGCGCCGGGCTGCCTCGTCATCGACAAGCACGAACCCGGCGGCTACGTCACGCCCTATGAGGCGGCCGGCGAGGACGCCACCTATATCAGCCGCATTCGCGCGGATCCCACCGTGGATAACGGCCTCGTGCTGTGGTGCGTCTCGGACAATCTGCGCAAGGGCGCGGCGCTGAACGCGATCCAGATCGCGGAATGCCTGATCAACCGCAAGCTGATCAGCGCCAAGAAGAAGGCGGCCTAGAGCATGATCCGGAAAAGTGCGAAGCGGTTTTCCGAAAAGATCATGCTCAATCAAAAACCTAGAGCGCGATGGTGAGTCAACCTCATCCCATCGCGATCTAGGCGTCAAGGAGCCGGATCTGTCATGCCCGAGCAACCGGCGCCTTCCCGGCCTCGTCCGGTATTGAACCGACTCGGACGCGTGCTCGAGAACGTGCTGTTCTCGAGCCGCTGGCTGATGTTGCCGTTCTATGTCGGCCTTGTCGTCAGTCTCGCGGTGCTCTTCCTCAAATTCCTGAGGATGCTATGGGACTTCATCCTGCACGCGCCGGGCGCCAAATCGACCGACACGATTCTCGACGTGCTGTCCCTGATCGACGTCATCCTGGTAGCCAACCTCATTCTGATCGTGGTGTTTTCCGGCTACGAGAATTTCGTGTCGCGCATCGATACCAGCGGCCACCCGGATTGGCCGGTATGGATCACCAAGATCGATTTCTCCGGATTGAAACAGAAGCTGCTCGCCTCGATCGTCGCGATTTCGGCGATCCATGTGCTGGAGGCCTTCCTGAACATCGATACGGCGTTCGACGCCACCAAGATGACCTGGCTGGTCGGCGTGCACCTGGCGTTCGTGATCTCGGCGTTGCTGCTGGCGCTGTCGGACCGCTTGAGCAGCGAAAAGGCGAATGGTGAGTAGCGAATAGAATTCCCTTCATTTCGCTATTGGCCATGCGCTAGAGCCGGATGGCTGTTGATTGAATCGGGATGCGCCGCTTGCTCCACCTCGCCCCGCTTGCGGGGAGAGGTCGAAATTCGCGATAGTGAATTTCGGGTGAGGGGGACTCTTCACGAGCTGAATTCGCGGAGAGTCCCCCTCACCCCGACCCTCTCAGAGCGAGCTTTGCTCGTCTCGGCCCCGTAAGAACGGGGCGAGGGAGCACACTTCCTTGGCCGCGACAACTCAACCCAATCCCATCATGCGCTAGCTAGCCGCCCGCTTCACCGCGCAGGCTGCGAAATTCCTTCGCCGTCTTGTCGAGCACGAACAGCGAGCCCTCCGCGACACCGAAATAGGCGCCGTGCAGCTCGAGTTCGTCGCGCTCGACCAGTGCGCGGACGAACGGAAACGTCATAAGGTTTTCCAGTGAACGGAACACCGCGGCTTTTTCGATCCGCACGGTGAAATCCTGCATCGTCTCGTGGTCGCGCTGGCCGACCTGCTCGCCCGGCTTGATGAACATGGCCATCCAGCGGCCGATGAAGTCGCTCGGCGACAGCGGTGCGCTCTTGTCGATAAAGGCGCGGATGCCGCCGCATTGGGCGTGACCGAGCACCACGATATGTCTGACGCGCAGGACGCTGACCGCATATTCCAGCGCCGCGGACACGCCATGGGCGCCACCGTCGGGCTGGTACACCGGCACCAGATTGGCGACGTTGCGCACCACGAACAATTCGCCGGGGCCGGCATCGAAGATCACCTCCGGCGAGACGCGGGAATCGCAACAGCCGATCACCATCACTTCGGGCGCCTGTCCGCGCTCGGATAGTTCGCGATAACGGCTCTGCTCAGTCGGGAGCCGCTGGGTGGTGAAGGCCCGGTAGCCCTCGAGCAGTTTCTGCGGAAAGGTCGACATGACCATCGGATAATCATAAGCGGGCCGCCGGAACAAGCCTTCCTGACTCCGGCTTTTTGTCTTGATGCGTTGTCTTGGACAGCGAGCCGGTGCCCACTTCGCTGGAAAGCGCTCAAGCGAAGTGGTATCGCGTGGGTTCCCGCTGTTTCAAAGATGCCTCAGGACATGCGCCCATGACCCGTCCTCGCCGCAGTCTGCTGTTCATGCCCGGCTCGAACGCGCGCGCGCTCGAAAAGGGGCGCAATTTGCCGGCCGACGGCCTGATCCTCGACCTCGAGGATTCGGTCGCTGCCGACGCCAAGGGCGTCGCCCGCGACCAGATCGCGCAGGCGATCGCGGCAAAAGGCTTCGGCCGGCGCGAGGTGCTGGTCCGTACCAACGGCATCGACACGCCCTGGTGGAGCGACGACGTCGCGATGGCCGGCAACGCGAGTCCCGACGGCATCCTGGTGCCCAAGGTGTCGAGCGCCGCGGACCTCAAGGCGATCTCCGACAGGCTGAACGAGATCGGTGCCGATCCGAAGCTCAAGGTATGGGCGATGATCGAGACCGCGCGCGGGGTGTTGCATGCCGAGGAACTCGCCGCCGCCTCGCGCGATACCAACCGCCGGCTCGCCGGTTTCGTGTTCGGGCCGAACGACATTTCGCGGGAGACCCGAATCAGGATGTTGCCGGGCCGCGCCGCCATGATCCCGATGATCACGCATTGCATCCTGGCGGCCCGCGCCTACGGCCTCGAAATCCTCGACGGTCCCTATAGCGACTTCGGCAATGTCGACGGCTTCGCGCTGGAATGCGCACAAGGCCGCGACCTCGGCTTTGACGGCAAGACCCTGATTCATCCGGGCCAGATCGACGCCTGCAATGCGATCTTCACGCCTCCGGCCGAGGAGGTCGTGCAGGCGCGCAAGATCATCGCGGCGTTCGAACGGCCCGAGAATGCCTCGCGCGGCGCCATCCAGGTCGACGGCCAGATGGTGGAGCGGCTGCACGTTGAGATCGCGCGACGCACGATCGGCATTGCGGACGCCATTGCCGCGATGGGGTAGCCGATCTAGTTGCCCTTCAGGCTGAGGATGTAATTCGCGAGGTCGTCGGCCTGCGCCGGCGTCAGCACCAGGTTCGGCATGGTCGGATGGCTGGTGCGGAGGAACGCCTTCAGCGCAAGCGCCGTGGTGGAAGGCTGGTTGGCGATCTTTGCGAAATCCGGCGCGGTGCTCGGCATTCCCGCCGAAGTGGCCTCGATCGCGTGACAGGTCTTGCACCAGGCCTCCGCCAGCCGATGGCCTGCTGTCACACTGTCGGAATCCAGCGCCGCGCCGCCTGCATTGTGCAGGCTGATCGCGAAAAGCGCCGCCAGCGCAATCAGCATTGCAAACGCGATGTGGGTCCAGCTACTGCGAGTCATTTTCAAGCGCCCAAATGTTGGATCGACGTTGCGGCGGCAGGCTTGTCGCCTTGTTTGAGCATGATCTTCCCGCGCAAACGCCTTTGGCGTTTGCTGGCTGGGGGAAAACCGGTTCGCACTTTTCCGGATTATGCGCTAATTAACCGGTAGACTGGTTGATGTCATCGAGTGTGGGCGCATTGGGGCAATAGCCCTCATAGTGGTCGGCGGCGGTACCGGCGGTCAGGTCGCGGTCGCATTGTGCCTTCTGATTGCACATCGCGCAGACGCGCTCCATGTCGCGGAGCAGCAGCGGCTGGGTTTGCGCCAATTTGTGCTCGTCGATGCCGAGCGCCTTGAGCATGACCGGCAGTTCGTCGGCGGCGTGCGGTCCGTGCCGGACCAGTTCATCCAAGTCGTTCGGCGAAACCAGCAGATCTTGCGCGATCCGGTTGAACTCGGAGCGGTCGAGTTGGCGCATCTCGTTAAGTTCGCGACGGTGCTGGAGCCAGTCGGCAAATGTTTGAATCAACGATTGCACCACAGGGTGGGGCTCGCGCTGAGCAGTCATGGGACGCCTCCGGTTGCCGGTGAACTCGAACATATTGACCATAAAGGCGGCCGAAGATGTTGCGGCAGATCAAGGAGCAGCGAGGGCGCTTTCGAGCGAGGCGGGCACCGGCTCACCTGAAGAAAGCCTGTCAAAACAAGAGGCTAGAGCGTCCGTTCGGATTTAATCGGAACGGAAAAGCTCTGGTTCGCCCCGAACCGCTCGGTCGCCCAGGCATAGAGGCTGCCCGGGGTCGGCGGCTGGTTGCCGCGGCCTTTCGGCGAGATGTGGAAGCCGATGATCTCGGGATCACGGAGCAACGCGGAGAAATCGGACGGCTCGAAGAACAGCCTTGGTTCGGCATGAACCGCGTAGAATGACTTCTTTGGCAGCGCATGGCGTAGTGCGCCGGAACGGCGGGCCAGCGCGGTGAGCGACGCCGGTCCGTAGATGGCCACGCGAATGTCCGACAGACGGTTCGAGCCGCCACGCATACGCCGCAGCGCGAAGGTCAGCCGATGTCGCAGCGCGAGCCAGTCCGGCGTCAGCTCGTCCTGCTGCATCAGCGCCTCGAAGGCTGTGACGATGGGGTGCTCGGCCGGCAGATAAAGCACCGAGTTGCCGAGCTGCCGCGGCCGTTCCCAGGCGAAACAGGGTTTTTGCGGGTCGATCTCGACCGGCTTCAAGAGCAGGACGTCGGCGTCGAGCCACAGCCCTGCGCCTTGTGCCATCAGCCGCATGCGGAAGAAGTCGGAAAACTGCAGCGTGGTCCAGTCGCGCCAGCTGCCATCGGGTTGGCAGGGGCGCAGCTTTTCCGAGAAGGCATACGGGAGGATCGCCTCGGCCGCGGCGCTGTCGACTCCGGCCGGCAGGCCTGGAACGGAGTCGAAGCTGTAAACGGTGACCCGGTGGCCGGCCGCGATCTGCGAGCGCAGGCAGGTCTGCCGCAGCGCGTCCAGCGGGCCTCGCCAGAAGGTGACGACGTCGGGCAACATGCGTCACCTTAAACCAACCTGGGGACGCGGATCAGGCCCAGGCGCGCTCGACTCTCGCCTTGGCCTCGTAGGTATCGATCGAGACCTTCTTCTCCATGGTCAGCCCGATGTCATCGAGGCCGTTGACCAGACAATGCTTGCGGAACGGATCGATCTCGAACTTGACCTTGCCGCCGTCGGGGCCACGGATTTCCTGGTTGGGAAGGTCGATGGTCAAGGTCGCATTGGCGCCGCGCTCGGCGTCGTCGAACAGCTTGTCGAGATCCTGTTGGCTGACGCGGATCGGCAGAATGCCGTTCTTGAAGCAGTTGTTATAGAAGATGTCGCCGAATGAGGTCGAGATCACGCAGCGGATGCCGAAATCCAGGAGCGCCCATGGCGCGTGCTCGCGGCTTGAACCGCAGCCGAAATTGTCGCCGGCAACCAGCACCTTGGCATTGCGGTAGGCCGGCTTGTTGAGGACGAAGTCCGGGTTTTCGCTGCCGTCGTCGTTGTAGCGCTGTTCCGAGAAGAGCCCCTTGCCGAGGCCGGTGCGCTTGATGGTCTTCAGATATTGCTTGGGGATGACCATGTCGGTGTCGACATTGATGATCTTCAAGGGCGCCGCGACGCCCTCCAGCGTGGTGAACTTGTCCATCGATCGCTTCCCGGCCAAATTGAAGGATACGGTGCATTTATCGCGAATGCGGCCTCGGCAAAAGGCCAATTTGCGCAAGTCTACCCCGCGTCCGCCTCAATCGACGCCATGTCGTCGTCGGAAAGACCGAAATGGTGCCCGATCTCGTGGATCAGCACGTGGCGTACGAGTTCACCCAGCGTCTCCTCGTGTTCCGCCCAGTAGTCGAGGATCGGCCGGCGGTAGAGCCAGATCATATTGGGTAGCCGGGCGATGTCAGCGTTGCTCTGAAGCGGCAGGCCGGTGCCCTGAAACAAGCCGAGCAGATCGAATTCGCTCTCGGCCTCCATATCGTCCAGCACCTCGTCGGTCGGAAAATCGTCGACCCGGATGATCAGGCCCCCGCACAACTCGCGAAAATGCCCGGGCAGACGCTCGAAAATCTCGTGCGCCATGGCTTCGATGTCGTCCAGCGAGGGGGCTTTCAGGCTCGTCCACATCGCATAATTTCTACCGGGGTTCCGCGTTGCCGCCTATTAGAATTATGACAGGGCTCGCCTGGGACTCCGATTCGAACTTTCGTATCCCTTTTCTGCCGGCGACTTTTGCGATTTGACATTCGCTCGACCCGAACCACGCGACCGGTTGACGTTCGGAGCGAAAACGGTGACCGTAGGGTAGGTTTGAAGGTTTGGGTGAGCGCGATGATGCGGGCGGCGACGGCGGCATGTCTGATAGGGTTTGGGAGTGCGATGTTGCTGCCGGTGGCGGCGCAGGCGGCGACCGTGCGATCCAGAGACAGTGCCCTGCAAACGCTGCTGCCGGTGGCGAGCCAGCCGGTGGCGACGGATATCTCCGCGGAGCGTCGACGGCCGCGGGCCAGGGTTCGCATCTACCAGCAAGCCTGGCCGGACGACGTCTATCCCCGTTACGACCCCGGGCCGAACGCGGTGCGGGTGTGCAACGCCAGATATGTTCAGGAATACAGGCCCAGCGGCACGGTGATCGTGCCGCATATGAGCTGCTACTGGCGTCGCGGCTGATCGCCGCTGCCTGAGCGCGCCGATCAGTCCGGCGCTCCAATGATCGCGGACGTCCCATAAAGATCAGGATCGTCGTTGCCACGTCGGCGAAGTGGCCCGGCGGCGGCGTGCCCGGGCGAGGCCGGCGGCAAATCGTGCCGTGGCGCAACCATTGACGAGCCTTGGGTCTACGGATTTCGCTTTTGCCATTCCAGAAATTGGCGCAGCAGCTCCTTGCGCTGCGCAGGATCGGATGCACCCGGAATCCGACTCTCAATCAAGAATTTTTCAAACTTGTTGCTGTTGAGTTCGGTTGACTGCGGCGCGGCCGGCATTGCGTTGTGCGCGACGAGCCAATCATCGGCGGCCTTGAAGCGTTGCCACCCGGGAATCGAAGCCACGATACTCGATTCATTCCATTTCGGATGTCTTGGCGGCTTTTGGAACTCATCGATCTTGGAAAAGAACGCGTCCACGAATCGGGCAACTTTCTTATAGCGCTCCGAGTTCTCCGGCCAGTCATAGGCCACCAGCAGCTGGCTCGCCGCAATTGTCTCGATCGTCTCACCTGGCGCCAGCAGGTTCGGATACTCCTCGCTCGACAACGTCGTCGGCAAGTACAAGTCCTGCAGCCTGCGATCGTACGGAATCGGCACCAGATGCAGGGAGCGGTTTTCGTTCTTGATCAGGTTGCGCGCGAGCGGAAAGACTTTGCCGGTGCTGACGACATAGGCGTCAGCCTCGCCATCAATGATCTTCTGGATCGACCGCGCGTCGTCGGTTTGATGGTCGATGGACGCGGGCTTGATGTCCAGACGCGAAAAGATCACCTTGGCGGCGTAGTATCCGACATCCGTCGGCGCGACGATTCTCTTTCCCTCAAGGTCGGATATCGACTGTATCGAGCTGCGCGCGATGACGTGAATCTCGTTGTGGTAGAGTTTGGCGATATACCTCAGGTGCGACGTGACATCCGGAATCTTGTACTGCAGCTTGTAGAATTCCGGCACGTCCGTCGTAACGATCCCCATGTCGATGCTCTTGAGATAGAGCACATCGATGACGTTTCGAACCGGTCCTTTACCGAGAACGGGAAGCACGCGAACGGTCGCGTCATCATCGAGCACCCGCGCCATGTCCGATCCGAACACCGAGGTGGCACCGCCCGCTGGCGCTGTGATCACCGTCACGGTGCCTTCGTTGACCCGATTGCGATCAGGGATCGTCCAAATCGCATCGGGGTCGTTGCGAGTGGGCACCTGATCCAATGTCTGACGCGCCACAGGCGGACGCGGCACCGTCTGCGGCATGGCGTTGTCCGCGAGCATGCAAAGCCCGAAGCAGACCGCGATCAAATATCGAACAATCATCACGACTCCTTTTCTCAAATGATTGCTTCTCGCTGAACGTCCAAGGTCGCAAGATCTTTGGTCCGGGTCACGTCATGAGGTCTGGCTGCGACGCCGCACGCTTGGCGCGGCATCAACCGGCGCCCCACGTTACGAACTGTTGCCTTCGACGGCTTGCCGTCGGAATCCGTCGCGCTCAAACTCGCCAACAATCCTGCAATCGGTTGGAGTGGAATGAATGATGATGCAACTAATGCAATCGATTGGGATGATTTTGCGGCGAACTCAAGGACGCTGTCTGAATGTCGCCAAAGGTTTCAAGAAGTCGTGGCGGTTCGCATGCGAAGTGTAATTATTCGTTCGCTTGCCATCATTTTGCCCTGACCACCGCCCGCGTGGCGTCGTCAACGCGCGATCTCCCGTCGACGAGTTGCTTCTTACGCCGAATTTCGCCGACGGGGACGCTTTCCGCATCTCCAGATGATTGTCCGAAGCCAGAATGGCGGGCCTAGGGGTGGCTGTGAAGGTTCGGAGGAGCGCGATGATACCGGCGGTGACGGCGGTATCGCCGCTGATCACCGCTGCTGGAGTGCGCCGAACAGTCCGGCGCCGACGACCAACGCAGACGTTCCATAAACCAGGATCGCCATCGCGACCTGCGTGAATGTGCTCGTGGTGTCCGGTCCTTGCGACGCAAAGGCCACGCTGCTCGCCCAGCATAAGCCGCTCACTCCGACAACCGCAGCGCCAGCGAGAGGTCTCATTCGATGCCGCGTGCGGAACCCAGCCATCACGACCTCCTTGTCATGCCGGATCAGGTGCTGTGCAAGATACGGTGCAGGCGCGCGCCGGTTTTGACCGTTGCAAGAAAATTGTCGATGCGTGAAGTGGAACCCGTCGACCTGCCGCGCATTCATCTCCGCGACACAGCTTTTCATGCGCCGTTCACGTCGTGTGCGCGAGTGTTGCAGCTGCGTCGCGACGAGTCGGCTGATTGGATTGGCCAGTCAGCACGGGCGTCCGAACCGCTGAAGGAGAAATTGTCATGACCATGACGAGAGTTCTGGGCCTTGCCGCGACGGCGGCGTTGCTGGTTCTGGCCGCGCCCGCCCAGCAGGCCGGTGCGGCGTCCCTGATCAATCCCGGCGCCGCTCGCGCGGTCCAGGATGATCAGCAGCTCGCTGCGCGGCAGATGACGACCGAAGTCCACTGGCATCATCACCACTCCTATCATCGCCACTATCATCGTCATTATCATCACCGTTGGCACCACCGTCATTGGTGACCTGCCAACCTTGATCGAGATCAAAACAGGCCGCAAATTGCAGGCCTGTTTTTGATTGGTTCTGGCATAGACTGGTGACAGACTTTTCATCGATCGCCAACTCGAACCCGAGGGAGGTCTCGACGATGACATGGATCGGTGCCGCCGGTCTGGCTGTAGCATTGCTGGTTGCCGGTGCAGGTCGAATTGAATCCGTTTCCGCCGCGCCGTCGCAGGTCGCCGTTCAACCGTTGCAGGCTTCCAAGGTCAGTGACAAGCCGACGGATGTCAGCGCGCGTCGTCACTCCCATCGCTACGGCTACCGCCGCTACGCCAGGTCCTATGATCCTTATTACTACGGCCGGCCCTATTATTACGCGCCGGCCCCGTTCTTCCCGTTCCCGCCCTTCTTCGGATATGGCTGGCCGTGGTGAGAAAACGATTGCGCCGACGCGACTAAGGGGACATCAACTCCGATCCCCTTGCCAGCAGCACCATCGTCTCCGCGGCCGCTTTGCTGTCCTTGGCGATTCCGCCATAGTCGACCGAGTCCGCAGCGCGTACTCCGCAAGTGTGGAAACCGTTTTTTTGCGATTGGAGCACGTGCGGTTAATGAATCAGCCCATTTTCGTGCGGCTGACGACGCGCACTGATGTATTCACGTCGCGTTCACCTTGCTATCTATAATTTAACGGAACGATCACACATGACCATGCCGGAAGCGGGCCTTCGCAAGGCTCGGAACTTTCGCGCCTGCGTTCAGGGAGGATAGGCATGATCCGAAACTTCGATCCGGGGCGCGGCTTGGTCCGCGGCCTCGCGCTGGCGGCAGCGACACTGTTTGTGCTGTCGGCCGCTTCAACCAGGCCAGCCCAGGCGCTGTCGCTGATCAATCCGGGCACGGTGCCGGTCGCCAAACGGGTCTCCGAAGGTCTGACCACGCAAGTGCGCGGCGGCCATGGTGGCGGTGGCGGCGGCTTCCATGGTGGCGGCGGTGGCTTCCATGGTGGTGGCGGCTTTCATGGAGGCGGCGGTTTCCATGGCGGTGGCGGCTTTCACGGCGGTGGTTTCCACGGTGGCGGTGTCGCGTTCCACGGTGGCGGTTTCCGTGCCGCTCCGGCCTTTCATGGCGGCGGCTATCATTACGGCGGCCATCGCTATGGCGGGCACCACTACGGCGGTTACCGGTTCGCGCACCACCACCACCGCCACTTCTTCGGATCTTATTACTACGGGTCCGACTACCCCTATTATTATCACCGCTATCGCCGCTGCCGGATCATCTTGACTCATTATGGCCCGCGCCGCGTCTGCTATCACCGGCACTGGCATCACCGACACCGCTACTATTGGTGAGGCGGCGGAAAGCGCTGAGAAATAATTCAGGGTGCCGGTCAGGCACCCTGAATCGTTTTCGTCTCAACCCCAATCCCTGTATTTCCAGGATCTGAGCTTCCACGGCGTCAGGTTTTCCAGCCGCCATTGTTCGAAGCGATCGGGCGGCCAGTGGCTCAGCCGCCGCTTGTTCTTGAGCTCGGGCTCAAGATCCACCCGCGAGGCGGTGCGGCGCCAGTTTTGGCGCGTGGCCTGGCCGATGAGATCGATCAATTCCGGTTTGTCGGCCATGGCTGGCTCCTCGCCGAACGCCTTGCCTTCCTAAGCGACCCAGTCTGCTCCAGACAGCTTAACGACTTCCTTCGACGACATATCGAGGTTGACGCAAGCGGCACTGATCCCCTCGCCACCAGCGAGCTCGGAAAAGATACGCCTCAAGAATATCGTGCCAGAAGTCAGTCGCGATGTTTTTCACGCGCAGGATCGCCGCACGGGAGTGCGTGCCCTATTTTGCGCCGATTTGGAACGGATCCTGACAACCTTGGCGGGTCGAGAGGGGACCAAGAGCTGGGCCATGCGATGGCGCCTGGCTTGGTTCGCCCTGGCGATCTCAGGGGCGCAATCCAACCTTCGGGGAAATCGCAGATCGTTCTGCAACACCTTCGGTACGAACAAGCGCGCGCGGCTTGCATCCGCGCCGGCGAATGAGGGCAACGCGTTCGGCCATCAAGGGCAGAGCAGGGGGGAGATCGTCGTCATGAAGACCTACAAGGGCACGATTGGTCAGTCGGCAGCAGACGCAAGCGAGACCGCTGACGTTGGTATCGAGCGCGGCGAGACCGCCGGCATGCCGCTGTCGCCCGACCAGGTCGCCGTGGCGCTGATCAACAAGGGCATCATGCTCAGTCAATCAGGGCGGAGCGAGGACGCCGTCGCGGTCTATGAGGATGTGGTCCAACGCTTCGGGGACGCGAGCGGCACGCGACTGCGCGAGCTGGTCGCGAAAGCGCTCTTCAACGAAGCCGCCCTGCTCGCTCAGTTGGGGCGGACCGAGCAGGAGATCGCGGCTCTTGAGGACCTGATCGGGCGCTTCGGAGCTGCGGCAGAACCCGTCCTGCGCGACCTCGTCGCGAGGGGGCTCTACAACAAGGGCGTCCTCCTCACCCAGGCAGGACGCGGCGAGGAGGCAATCGCGGCCTATCGGGATGTGGTCGGGCGGTTCGGCGCCGCTGGCGAACTTGGATTGCGCGAACTGACGGTAAGGGCGTTGTTTAACGCGGGCGTCATGCTTGGCCAGCTCGGGCAGATCGAACAGGCGATCGCGGCTTATGACGAACTGGCAGTGCGGTTTGGGACCGCCAGCGAGCCGGTCTTGCGGGATCAGGTCGTGATGTCGCTGGTCAACAAGGGTCTCATGCTCGGCCAAATGGGGCGGATCGACGAGGAGATCATGGTCTATGAGGCAATTGTCGCGCGGTTCGGGACCGCGAACGAACTGGCCTTGCGTCAACAGGTGGCGAAGGCGCTCGCCAACAAGGCGATCAGACTTGGCCAGACTGGAAGAACCGAGGAAGAGATCACCGCTTATGAGGAAATGGTCGGGCTGTTTGCGACCGCGAGCGAACCCGTGTTGCGCGAGCAGGCGGCGCGGGCGCTGGTCGAGAAGGGGTTCAGGTTTGGCCAGCTCGGGCGGATCGAGGAAGAAATTGCCACCTATGACGAGGTGGTGGTGCGGTTCGGAGCTGCGCGCGAGCCCGCGTTCCGTGCGCTGGTGGCATTGGCGCTGGTCAACAAGGCCGTCAGGCTCGGCGATGCCGGGCGGCGCGAGGAAGCGATCGCTATTTATGACGACGTGGTCTTGCGGTTTGGGACGGCGCGAGAAGCCGCGGTACGCGATCAGGTCGTGAAGGCTCTGGTCAACAAGGCCGCTGTGCTCGGCCAGGCGGGACGGGTCGACGAAGAGATCGTCGCTTACGGGGACATGGTCGCGCTGTTTGGGACTGCGAGCGAGCCGGGCTTGCGGGAGCAGGTGGCGAGGGCGCTGGCCAACAAGGCGATCAGGCTGAGCCAGACGGGGCGGGGCCAGGAGGCGATCGCGGTCTATGACGATATGGTCGGGCGGTTCGGAGCCGCGGTCGAGCCGGCGTTGCGCGAGCAGGTGGCGTGGGCACTGTTCAACAAGGCGGTCAAACTCGGCCAATCAGGGCGGAACGAGGAAGCCATCGCGGTCTATGACGGCATCATCGAGCGGTTCAAGACCGCCAGCCAGCCTGCGTTGCGTGAGCGGGTGGCGAAGGCGCTCTTCAACAAGGCGCTCAGACTTGGCCATCTGGAGCGGAAAGAGGAAGCGATCGCGGTCTATGACGACGTCATCCGGCGGTTCGAGAGCGACGGCCCACTCGCATTGCGTGAGCGGGTTGCCAAGGCGCTCCACAACAAGGGGATGGATCTCGGTGAATTGGGACGGAGCGCGGAAGCGATCGCGGTTTATGACGATCTGATTGCTCGGTTCGGAACCGCCAGCGAGCTGTCGTTGCGCGACCATGTGGCGGCAGCCCTCGGAAACAAGGGCCTGAGGTTCGGCCAGCTCGGACGCGTCGAGGACGAAATCGCCGCCTATGACGAAATGGTCCGGCGGTTCGCGACCGCGATCGAACCGTCTTTGCGCGAGCAGGTCGCCAAGGCGCTGGACAACAAGTTGATCAAGCTTCGCCAGCTGGGACGACACGACGAGGAGATCGCGGCCTACGACCAAGCCATTGGACGGTTTGGGACCGCGAGCGAACCGGCGGCGCGCCACCAGGCCGCGACGGCGTTGGTCCGCAAGGGCGTGCGCCTTGCCGAGCTGGAGCGGAACGACGAAGCGCTCGCGATCTATGACGACGTGGTCGCGCGGTTCGGGGCCGCCGCAGATCCGGTGCTGCGCGAGCATGTGGCGTGGGCGTTGTTCAACAAGGCGGTCAGGCTTGCCCAATTGGGGCGCCGAGAGGAGGCGATTGCGGTCTATGACTGCATCATCGCGCGGTTCGAGGGCGCCAGCCAGCCTGTATTGCGCGAGCGGGTCGCGAAGTCGCTCTACAACAAGGGGGTCGGCCTCGGTGACCTCGGTCGGAGCGCGGAAGCGGTCGCGGTTCATGATCAGGTGATCGGCCGGTTCGGAACCGCCGGCGAGCCGGTCCTGCGCGAACATGTCGCGAAGGCGCTCATCCATAAAGGCTTGCGGCTCGGTCAGCTTGGGCGGCCCGAGCAAGAACTCGCGGTCTATGACGAACTGGTCGCGCGGTTTGGAACGGCGAGCGAACCGATGTTGCGTGAGCAGGTGGCGAAGGCGCTCGTCAACAAGGGGATCAAGCTCGGCCAAATGGGGCGCAAAGATGAACAGACCGCGGTCGATGAGGAGGTGCTCCGTCGGTTCGGGTCCGCGAGCGAGCCGCTCATGCGCGAGCAGGTGGGGATCGCGCTCTTCAACAAAGGCGTGAGGCTCGCTCACCAGGAGAGGAGCGAGGAGGCGATCGCAGCCTATGACGAGGTGATTGCGCGTTTCGGGGCAGCGAGCGAACTGGTGTTGCGCGAGCATGTGGCGAAGGCGCTCGTAAACAAGGCGATGAGGCTTGGTAAAATGGGGCGGCGCGAGGAAACGATCGCGATTTACGACGACGTGGTCGCACGATTCGGGGCTGCAAGCGAACCGGCGTTGCGGGAGCTGGTGGCGAAGTCGCTCGTCAACAAGAGTGTCGGGCTGGTCGAAATGGGGCGAAGCGGGGAAGCGATCGCGATCTATGACGAAGTGGTCGTTCGGTTCGCGACCGCCAACGAACCGGCGCTGCGTACGCGGGTGGCGAAGGCGCTGGTCAGCAAGGGCCTCAGGCTTGGCGAAATGGGCCGCATTGAGGAAGAAATCGCCGCTTATGACGAGGTGGTCGGTCGGTTCGGGGCCGCAAGTGAACCGGCGCTGCGCGAGCAAATCGGGTGGGCGCTATGGAACAAGGGAGTCCGGTTTGGCAAGATCGGACGGGGCGCGGACGCGATCGCGGTTTATGACGACCTCATCGGCCGGTTCGACAGCGCGAGCCAACCGGCGATGCGGGAGCAGGTGGCGAAGGCGATGGTCCAAAAGGCCGTCAGGTTCGGTGAACTGCGGCGAGGCGCGGACGCGATCGCGGTCTATGACGATGTGATCGCGCGGTTCGGAACTGCCAAGGAACCGGCGCTGCGCGAGCAGGCGGCCAAGGCGCTTCTCAACAAGACCTTGACGCTTCAGCGAATGGCGGCGGAACGCGGCCGCGATCAGTCCCTGACGGCGTGATCGCACGGGTTGATCGGAGCGGCAACGCAGGGCCCTATCGCCTCAGCGTTCTCGGCTACGAGACGGCACGCGAATATCGCCTGCGACGCGGAGCCAAGAATCGGGCGCAGCGCAGCACGCGATAAGATCGCGCCGGCTTATGGCGATGCTACCGCCACTCCCTGACATCGACGAAGTGACCGGCGATCGCGGCGGCCGCGGCCATGGCCGGCGACACCAGATGGGTACGGCCCTTGAAACCCTGGCGGCCCTCGAAATTGCGGTTCGAGGTCGAGGCGCAGCGCTCTTCCGGACCGAGCTTGTCAGGATTCATGGCCAGGCACATCGAGCAGCCCGGCTCGCGCCATTCGAAGCCGGCCTTGAGGAAGATCTTGTCCAGCCCCTCGGCTTCCGCCTGCTCCTTCACGATGCCCGAGCCCGGTACGATCATCGCATTGACGTGGCCGCTGACGGTCTTGCCCTCGGCGATCTTGGCGGCGGCGCGCAGATCCTCGATGCGGCCGTTGGTGCAGGAGCCGATGAAGACGCGGTCGAGCTTGATGTCGGTGATCTTCGTCCCCGCCGTCAGGCCCATGTATTTCAGCGCGCGGTGCTTGGAGAGCCGCTTGGCCTCGTCTTCGATCTTGTCGGGATCGGGCACGGCGCCGGTGATCGAGACGACGTCTTCCGGCGAGGTGCCCCAGGTCACGATCGGCGGCAGCTTGGCCGCATCCAGCCTGATCTCATGATCGAAATGCGCGCCGTCATCGGAGCGCAGCGTTTCCCAGTAACGCATCGCGGCATCCCAGGCCGCGCCCTTCGGCGATTTCGGGCGGTCGCGCAGGAAATCGAACGCCTTGTGGTCGGGCGCGATCAGGCCGGCGCGTGCGCCGCCCTCGATCGACATGTTGCAGACCGTCATGCGGCCTTCCATGCTGAGCGCACGGATCGCTTCGCCGGCGTATTCCAGCACATAGCCGGTGCCGCCCGCGGTGCCGATCTCGCCGATGATGGCGAGGATGATGTCCTTGCCGGTCACGCCCTCCGGCAATTTGCCGTCGACGATCGCGCGCATGTTCTTGGCCTTTTTCTGGATCAGCGTCTGCGTTGCCAGCACATGCTCGACCTCGGAGGTGCCGATGCCATGCGCCAGCGCGCCGAATGCGCCATGGGTCGAGGTGTGGCTGTCGCCGCAGACGATGGTGGTACCCGGCAGCGTAAAGCCCTGCTCGGGGCCGATCACGTGCACGATGCCCTGGCGCTTGTCGAACTCGTTGAAATATTCGATGCCGAACTCCCTGGCGTTCTCCGCCATCACCCGCATCTGCTCGATGCTTTCAGGATCGGGATTGGGCTTCGAACGGTCGGTGGTCGGGATGTTGTGGTCGACCACGGCCAGCGTCTTCTCCGGCGCGCGCACCTTGCGCCCGGTGGCGCGCAGGCCCTCGAACGCCTGCGGCGAAGTCACCTCATGGACCAAGTGGCGATCGATATAGAGCAGGCAGGTGCCGTCCTCGGCCTCGTGAACCAGATGGTCGTTCCAGATCTTGTCGTACAGCGTGGTGGGTTTGGACATGAGCGTGAGCTCCCGAAGATATTTGCGTCACAAGGAAGAGCGCGGAACATGCGCGATCGGAGAAAATGTCGGCGCGGCGTCAGAGCACGCGCGCAAGTTCCGATGTCGCCGAAGCCGTGAAGCGGCCAAAGAAGCGGCCGGGCAAGCGGCAGCGATCGTCGATCACGACGCGCCGGCAAATGATGCTGGTCTGATCCAGGGCCATAGGCGCCAATATATATCACGCAAAGTCCGGAGCGCGAGAGCTTTCACCGGCGTCGTTGCAAACGGGGCGCGCGAATGCGAAGCCTCGACGAGCGCAGCGGCGCTCGCGCACGCAACAAAAAAGCGCGGGACACGCCCCGCGCTTTTCGTCAATTCATGGTGAGTCGAGAATTACTCGCCGACGGCCTTGGCGTGCTCGGTCTTCTCGACGATGCGGGCCGACTTGCCGCGCAGATTGCGCAGGTAATACAGCTTGGCGCGGCGCACCTTGCCGCGGCGCACCACCTTGATCGAGTCGATCATCGGCGAGAGCACCGGGAACACGCGCTCCACGCCCTCGCCGTAGGAGATCTTGCGCACCGTGAAGTTCTCGTTGATGCCGCCGCCGGAACGGCCGATGCAGACGCCCTCATAGGCCTGCACGCGGGTGCGCTCGCCTTCGACCACCTTGACGTTGACGATGACGGTATCGCCGGGCCCGAATTCCGGGATTTCCTTGTTGGCCGACAGTTTGTCGAATTGCTCTTTTTCGAGCTGCTGAATGAGGTTCACGGTAAATCTCCATCGGCTGCGCGCCCAGCCGAACGCGGGCTGCGCTTGATCCTGCCGTCACTTGCGGATTTGCCGCTCGTATAAGGCATAGGCGGACGCTTGTCACCCGTCTGTCGTGTTTTTTGAGCGTTTTTGCGTGGTCTCCCAGAGGTCCGGCCGGCGCACCTTGGTCAGCGCCTCGGCCGCGGCGCGCCGAAAGCCTGCGACCTTGGCATGGTCGCCGGACACCAGAACCTCCGGAATCGGCCGGCCCTCGAACAGCTGCGGCCTCGTATACTGGGGGTACTCCAGTAACCCATCCGAAAAGCTCTCATCCGCCCCCGATTCCGGCTTCCCCATCACGCCGGGCAGCAGCCGCACGCAGGCATCGATCAGGGCAAAGGCGGCGATCTCGCCGCCCGAGAGCACGTAATCGCCGATGGAGACTTCCTCCAGCGCGCGCGCCTCGATGACCCGCTGGTCGACGCCCTCGAACCGGCCGCACACGATGAGGCAGCCGGAACCGGCGGCAAGTTCCCTGACCCGGGACTGGGTCAATGGCCGACCCCGCGGGCTCATTAGCAGGCGCGGCCGGTCGGGGGCGACCGCCGCAGCGTCGATCGCGGCGGCCAGCACGTCGGCGCGCAGCACCATGCCAGGGCCGCCGCCGGCCGGGGTGTCGTCGACGCTGCGATGGCGGTCGGTGGCGGAAGCCCGGATGTCGCGAGCCTCCAGCTCCCACAGCCCGGAGGCCAGCGCCTTGCCCGCCAGGCTGATGCCAAGCGGCCCCGGGAACATCTCCGGGAACAGCGTCAGCACGGTGGCGCGCCAGGGTGTTGCGTTCGAAGCCATGACCCCTGGTTACGGCACAATAGCCGTGAGATCGAGGCCCTGCATCGCTGCCGCCGCCTCGACCGCTTGCTTGAAGTCGGCAAGCTTGAAGGCTTTGACATTGATCCTTGTCAGGTCGAGCAGGCCGCTTGCGGCGAGTGCTGCGAGCTGACCGGGGGCGGTGCGGTCGTACATGAACTGCCCGACCACTTCCCAGTCGTTGGCCAGCATCTCGCGGAACGAAAGCTCGAGCGGCACCTCGGCGCTCCCCATCAGTACCAGTCGTCCGCCGCGCTTCAAGGCACGCAGGCTGGACAGCGTGGTCGAAGTGCTGCGGGCAGCACCGAGCAGATCCAGTGCGACATCGGCGTGGCCACCGGCGGCGGCGCGGATGACGGGGAGATCGTTGCCGGCATCGCCGGTGACGACAGCGGCAACGACGCGCGGGCCAAATGCCGTGCGCAGCGACTGCAATGCACCGGCATTTCGTCCCACCGCGACCACCCGCCCCGCCCCCATGGCAACCGCCAGCATGACGGCGCCGGAGCCGAAATAGCCGGCTGCGCCGTTGACGATGATGGTGTCGCCGCCGCGCAGGCCCGCCCGTTGCAGGCCGCCGAAAGGGACGATCAGTTTCGCAAGCCCGATCAGTTCGCTGGGGGGCTTGTCGTCGAGCCCGACAAGCGGCGTGACACAAGCCGCCGGCCAATGCGCGATTTCAGCAAAGACGCCGTCGCGCCAGCGCGCCTGCAGCGCGAGCGCCGCCGGGCTCGTCACCGTCGCGGTGAGCCCGATCAGGATCTGCGGCGGCTCGGGGTTGGGCACGTCGCTACGCAAATGCGGGCTCAGGAAAACCCGATCGCCGACGCTGACATGCGTGACGTTGTCGCCGGCCGCGACGACGCGCGCGATCGCATTGGTGCCGGGCACAAACGGCATCGGCGGCAGGCTGTACGGCACCGAGCCCGACAAGACTTTGCCGGTATAGGACAAGACCATGCCGGCCTCGATCCGGACCACGACGCCGTCAGGCGCGGGTTTCGGCGTTTCGACCTCGTCGAACCTGAGATCGTTGTGCGCATGCAGGCGCCAGGCCTTGTGGGTGGCCATCTCAGTCACTCCCGGATTTGTTGTCCCGGACAGAATCCTCACCCTCGATCTCCCCAGGCAATTCGATCTCCCCAGGCAATTCGATCACCACGCGTCCGCCCGCGATATCGACGGTCGGCACCACCGCGTTGGTGAACGGCAGCAACAGGGTCGCGCCGTGCGGCGGCGCGATCTCGATGATGTCGCCGGCGCCGAAATTGTGGATCGCGATGACGCGGCCGACCGGATCGTTCGCCGAGGTGACCGCGGCCAGCCCGATCAGATCGGCGTGGTAATATTCGTCCTGGTCGGTCGCGGGCAGTCGGTCGCGCGCGACATAGAGTTCGATGCCGTTGAGCCGCTCGGCCTCATCGCGCGTGGTGACACCCTGGAACGTCGCGACCAGATGATCCTTGGCCGCGCGCGCGTGCGTCACTTCGAACTGCCGCCTGCCGTCCTTGGTCGAGAGCGGCCCGTACTGTTTCACGGCAAACGGGTCTTCGGTGAAGGTCCATAGCTTGACAGCTCCGCGCACGCCATGCGCGGCGCCGATCCGGGCAATGCAGATTTGCGCGGGCATCATGTGGCCTCATCCTTCGAGACGCGGCGAAGTGGCCGCTCCTCAGGATGAGGGGATAGTTCCTCATGCTGAGGAGCACGGCAACGACCGTGCGTCTCGAAGCACGAGGCCCCACCCACGTGCAAACCTTACGCCTTGGCGGCGGCTTCAGCCTGCGCCTTGCGCTCCTTGCGCGGCACGGCCTTTTCCGGATTGTTGCGAGCCTCGCGCTTTACCACGCCGGCGGCGTCGAGGAAGCGCGTCACGCGGTCCGACGGCTGCGCGCCCTTGGCGAGCCAGACCTTGACCTTGTCCATGTCGAGCTTGAGCCGTGCCTCGTTGTCCTTCGGCAACAGCGGATTGAAATGACCGAGGCGCTCGATGAAGCGGCCGTCGCGCGGAAAGCGCGAGTCGGCGACGACGACATGGTAGACCGGACGCTTCTTGGTGCCGGCGCGGGCGAGGCGGATAACGACTGACATTTGGTTCTCCTGAATGTGGTTTGATCTGTGTGGATTCGATTAGCTCGTCATTCCGGGGCGCGAAGCGAACTACGATGTGCAATTGCACATCGGAGAATCTCGAGATTCCGGGTCTGCTCCTGCGGACCAGCCCGGAATGACGGGTGGAGCGAGCTTTGACCTTTCTCTCATTTCTTCTTCCCCGGAAAACCGCCGAGGCCGGGCAGGGTCGGCTTGCCGCTCAGCCCGGTAAGGCCCGGCAGGTTCGGCAATCCCGTGCGCAGGCCCGGTGGGAGATCCTTTGGCAGGTTCGGCAAACCGCCCGGCAACCCGCCGCCCTGCATTTTTTCCGACATCGCCTTCAACTGTTCCGGGGTCGGTGTTGGCGCGCCGCCGCCGCCGAATCCCATCGCCTGCGCGATGCCGGCCAACGGCCCGCGCTTGCCTGAGCCCATGGCCTTCATCATGTCGGCCATGTTGCGGTGCATCTTCAGGAGCTTGTTGACATCCTCGACCCTGACGCCGGCGCCCGCCGCGATGCGTTTCTTGCGGCTCGCCTTCAGGATGTCCGGGTGCTTGCGCTCCTGCCGCGTCATCGAATCGATCACCGCGACCTGGCGCTTGACGATCCTGTCGTCGATCCCGGCGGCTGCGATCTGGTTCTTCATCTTGGCGATGCCGGGCATCATGCCCATCAGGCCCGAGATGCCTCCCATGCTTGCCATCTGCATCAGTTGATCGCGCATGTCAGTGAGGTCGAACTGGCCCTTGCGCATCTTCTCGGCGGCGCGCGCGGCCTTTTCCGCATCGATATTGGCGGCGGCCTTTTCCACCAGCGAGACGATGTCGCCCATGCCGAGGATGCGGCCGGCGATCCGGCTCGGGTGGAAATCCTCGAGCGCATCGGTCTTTTCGCCGGTGCCGATCAGCTTGATCGGCTTTCCGGTGACCGCGCGCATCGACAGCGCCGCGCCGCCGCGGCCGTCGCCGTCCACGCGCGTCAGCACGATGCCGGTGAGGCCTACGCGGCTATCGAAGGCGCGCGCCAGATTGACCGCGTCCTGGCCGGTCAGCGCATCGGCGACCAGCAGCACCTCGTGCGGATTGGCGGTGGACTTGATGGAGGCGGCTTCCGCCATCATGTCTTCGTCGAGCGTGGTGCGGCCGGCGGTGTCGAGCAGCACGACGTCGTAGCCGCCGAGCTTGGCTGCTTCCAGTGCGCGGCGCGCGATCTGCGGCGGCATCTGTCCGGCCACGATCGGCAGGGTCGGGATATCGAGGTCCCGACCGAGCACCGCGAGCTGCTCCATCGCCGCTGGGCGATAGACGTCGAGGGAAGCCATCAGCACCTTGCGCTTGTCGCGCTGGGTCATGCGGCGCGCGAGCTTCGCGGTGGTGGTGGTCTTGCCGGAGCCCTGCAGGCCGACCATCATGATGGCGACCGGCGGCACCGCGTTGAGGTCGATGGTCTGGCCGTCCGACCCGAGCATGGCGACCAGCTCGTCATGCACGATCTTGACCACCATCTGGCCGGGGGTCACCGACTTGACGACGGTGGCACCGATCGCCTGCTCGCGCACCTTCTCGGTGAAGCTTCGGACGACCTCGAGCGCCACGTCGGCTTCCAGCAGCGCGCGGCGCACCTCGCGCATCGCAGCATCGACGTCGGCCTCCGACAGTGAGCCGCGCCCCGTCAGCCGATCGAGAATGCCACCAAGCTTTTCCGACAGATTGTCGAACAATGCCGTTGTCCTTTGTCCTGCCCCTTGCAGGCGCTGCGTCACTCACCACCGTCATACCCCGCCCCCGGATCGGCGCGGAGTGCCGTTCCGGGGGCGGTGATGACGACTTATTGTGTCTCGGCGCAATGCCAAGACGATGTTCCAAACACTTTTGCGCCCGAGGGCGCATCGCGCTGTCGGGCGTTAACCTCCGGCCTCCAGGGCCGGGCGGCGGGTCGAAAAGAAGCTCTTTCCGAGAATTGCGGGCGATTTACAGGGGATGCGGGCCCCAAGTCAAGGAAAGTTCTCGTCGAACCGTCGCGCGATCCCTTAGCTAACGCCCTTGAATACAATCAGAATTTCTCATCGCCGCGATGTCGCATCGAATCCGGAAAGTCCCGATACAGCGCAAATTGCGCGTTCTGGACCAGCGAATTGACCCCGAAATGCACGCCTTCGACCGGGTCGCGGCGGCTGCCGACCCGGTTGAACGCGGCATCGAGCTGGGTCAGGTCCTTAAATTCCATCATCAGGTGAAATTCGCCGATCGGTGCTGCGCTCAAGCCGAGCTTGCGCCGCATCAGCCGCCAGCCCTGCATCAGCCCGTCGGTTTTCAGCGTGTCCATATAGGTCCTGAGCCGGTCGGAGAATTCAACGTCGGAGACGCCGGCTTTCAGGTCGAACCAGGCGTTATAAATGTCCATTTTCGGGTCTCGCGTTATCGCCTCACACAACCATATAGGGGCAACTCTTCTGCTCTCCCACCCAATTAGCGATCCTGCCACGTGTCCCTCACCCGCCGCCGGCTTCTGACTGTTCTTGCAGGCCTTGCGACCGCGTCGGGACTGTCGGCATTTTGGACCTCCCGCATGAAAGCCTATTCCGGACCGCCGTCCGATCATTTCGACGGCGAGCGTTTCTTCGATCCCGATGGCGTGCCGCCGAAATCCCTCGGCGAGGTGCTGCGCTGGCAGTTCGGGGGAAACCGCCAGCGCGCGGCCTGGCCGGAATGGGCCCCGAGCCCTCATGCCGATACGCCACCTCCGCGCGTCGATGGCGGCAAGGTCCGGCTGTCATTCGTCGGCCATGCGAGCTGGCTGATCCAGACCGCGGCCCTGAACATTCTGGTCGATCCGGTGTGGTCGGAACGGGTCTCGCCGTTTTCCTTTGCCGGGCCGAAGCGGCGCAATGATCCCGGCATTGCCTTCGAGGCGCTGCCTGACATCGACGTTGTGCTGGTGTCGCACGGTCACTACGACCATCTCGACGTCGCGACGCTCTCGCGACTGGCCGCAAAATTCTCGCCGCGCGCGATCACGCCGCTCGGCAATGATGCCATCATGCGCAGCCGCGACAGCGCGATCAGCGCCGAGGCGTTCGACTGGCACGATCGCGTCGAACTCGGCAACGGCATTGCCGTCACGCTGGTGCCGACGCGGCACTGGTCGGCGCGCGGCCTGTTCGACCGCAATCAAGCGCTGTGGGCGAGTTTCGTCCTGGAAACGCCGGCGGGCAAGATCTACATCGTCTGCGATTCCGGCTATGGCGAGGGCCGGCATTTCCGCCGCGTCGCCGATGCGCATGGTCCGCTGAAGCTCGCGATCCTGCCGATCGGCGCCTACGAGCCGCGCTGGTTCATGCGCGACCAGCACATGAACCCGGAAGACGCGGTCAAGGCCTTGGCGGATTGCGGCGCGGAGCGGGCGCTGGCGCATCATCACGGCACGTTTCAGCTGACGGACGAGGCGATCGATGCGCCGGTTGTGGCGCTGGGCGAGGCGCTCGATGCGGCAGAAATCCCGCGCGAACGCTTTACTGTCCTCAAGCCGGGGCAAGTGGTGGAGATTTGATCGCCATCTAACCAGCCCGTCGTCCCGGACAAGTGAGCTCGCCGCTGCGCTCTTGCGCTGTCCGGTGCGAACGCGATCCGGGATCCATTACCACCCATCTGAATATTTGGAGAAGGCCGGAGCAACAGCGTCGCGCAACGATGAAAGCCTGTGGTTACGGGTCCCGGCTCAAGGCCGGGACGACGTTTTAGAACAGGATGGCTTTTGATTGAATCGGGATGCGCCGCTTGCTCCACCTCGCCCCGCTTGCGGGGAGAGGTCGAAATTCGCGATAGCGAATTTCGGGTGAGGGGGACTCTCCGCGAGCTGAATTCGCGGTGAGAGCCCCTCACCCCAACCCTCTCAGAGCGAGCCTTGCTCGTCTCGGCCCCGTAAGAACGGGGCGAGGGAGCACACCTCCGTGGCCGCGACAACTCAACCTAATCCCATCACATTCTAGGGGTTGGCCTTGATCGCCCAGGTGACGCTGACCGTGACCGACAGCGTCTCCTCGCCCTGCGCGACCGGCACGCTGGTCTCCATCGGCGCCATCGCCAGGGTCTTGGCGCGGAACATCGGAGCGGGAACACCGTCCTCCGAGATGCTCAAGGGCGCGCCGAGTGTCACGCCCGCGGCTTTCGCATAGATTTCGGCCTTGCGGCGGGCATCCGCGACCGCTTTCTCCCGCGCCTCGTCGAGCAGTTTTGAAGCCTGCATCACGGTAAAATTGATGTTGCCGATGTCATTGGCGCCGGCGGTGACCAGCGTGTCGATCACGTTGGCGACCTTGGTGACGTCGCGCACCTTGATGGTGACACGGTTGGAGGCGCGGTAGCCGACGATCGGCGAGGGGCCGCTGCGGTTCGGCGCATATTGCGGCTGCAGCGACAGCCGCGAGGTCTGATAATCCTTGTCCTCGATACCGGCGCCCTTCAGCGCTGCCAGCACCTTGGCCATGGCGGTGTTGTTGGCTTCCGAGGCCTCGCGCGCGGTCTTGGCGTCGGATGCCACCCCGGCATCGATCTGCGCGAGGTCGGGCCGCACCGAGAGCGTGCCCTCGCCGGTGACGGAAATGGCTGCCGGAAAGTCGGACTGCGCGAGCGCGGGCGCGGCAAGCAACAGCGTCGCCGCAAGGGCGAGCGGAATGTGATGTCTCATCGGATGGTTCCCGGATTATTTCAGCGGCACGTAGACGTTGATGACGAGCTTGTCCTCGGCCGTCTTCAAGGGATCGGTCATGTATTCCTCGATGAACGTGTCCTTGGCCTCCAGCTTTTTCTCGTCGAGGTGATTGGTGATCGCCTCGTAGGTGTTGTCCATATTGTCGTAGGACCCGCGATGGACGAATTTCAGCGCCTTGCCGTCGGGCGACTTGCCCATGCTCATGCCTTTTCCGAGGCTCTTCGGCTCCTGTTCGATCGGAATTTCGGCAAGGAAGGTGAAGCCGGTATCGTCGGTGGAGGTATAGACGATCATCGGATTGCCCGACGGTTTGATGCCCTGCTTGTCGAGCAGCGTGCTCAGAACCTTGAAGGAATCGATCAGGGTATCGAACGCGTTGTCCCAGTTGGCGGTGCCCTTGACGACCACGACCTTCTTCGGCTCGAGCGTGATGGATTCGCCGAAGGGATCGGCGGTCTGGACGTTCGCAGCCGGGGGTTGCGCTGGCGCCGAAGGCGTGGGTGAGGCGCTCGCGGCCGGAGCCGGTGTCGCGCTCGCCGCGGGGGCCGGGCTCGCCGATGCCGCGGGGGCCGGACTCGCGGAAGGCGCCGGTGCGGGACTTGCCGATGCCGCCGGAGCCGGTGTCGGCGAGGTCGACTGCGCCAGGGCGGGCTCGGGGCCCAGGACCATTGCGGCAGCCGGAAGCAGTGCCGCCAAGGCAAAAGCGAAGGCAAAGCGGATGGAACGGAAATTCATTCGGTCGTCTCCAGGGCCACGGGAGCGGGTGTACGTGGCGGCGCGTCCGGCCGGTGCGGCAAAACGCCGTTCTTTAACACGCAAGAGGTACTTTCGTCCCATGACAGATCAGTCATCTGCCTTGCCGATCGTACGGGTGCGCCGATTTCGAAGCTTGCACGTGCGGGCGGCCAGCCCTGCGAATCCCGAAAACGGGAGTGCCAGCAAATCATTGTTTCCAGTGCGGTTTCGAAATTGCAGGCTGTACTTGGGAAAGGCGGCCGGGGAAACCGACCGCAACTTCAAATTCGACGCACTGGTCAAGACGCCGCGATTAGCCATATAACACGGCACAAATTGGATAATTTCATGAGCGGGCTCGCCAACCACACCTTCAGCAAGATGAACGGCATCGGCAACGAAATCGTGGTCGTGGATTTGCGCGATTCGAAGACTCTCGTGACGCCCGCCGAGGCTCGCGCCGTGGCGTCGGCGGTCCCCTACGACCAGTTGATGCTGCTGCAGCCGCCGCGGCTTGCCGGCACCCTTGCCTTCATCCGCATCTACAACAATGACGGCTCGGAAGCCGGCGCCTGCGGCAACGGCATGCGTTGCGTGGTGCGCAAGCTGTTCGAGCAGAGCGGCGAGAGCGCTGCTACTTTTGAGACCCGCGCCGGGCTGCTCAATTGCTGGCAGGGGCCTGCCGATGATCTCTACACCGTCGACATGGGCCCGCCAAAATTCGGCTGGCAGGATATCCCGCTGGCGGAAGAGTTTCGCGACACCCGCTATATCGAGCTGCAGATCGGGCCGATCGACGCGCCGATCCTGCATTCGCCCTCCGCTCTCAATATGGGCAATCCGCACGCGATCTTCTGGGTCGACGACGTCAACGCCTACGATCTCACGCGGTTCGGGCCGCTTTTGGAAAATCACCCGATCTTTCCGGATCGCGCCAACATCACGCTGGCCCATATCGTCGATCGCGACCACATCACGATCCGCACCTGGGAGCGTGGCGCGGGCCTCACCAAGGCCTGCGGCTCCGCCGCCTGCGCCACCGCCGTGGCCGCGGCACGGCTGAAGCGCGCCAACCGCACCGTCCAGATTTCGCTGCCCGGCGGCGACCTCGGCATCGAATGGCGCGAACGCGACGATCATGTGCTGATGACGGGCACGGCAACGTTCGAATATGAGGGGCGGTTCGACCCGGCGCTGTTTGCCTCCGTGGCGTAACACATGACCGTCGATGTCATCACCTTCGGCTGCCGTCTCAACGCCTTCGAATCCGAAGTGATTGCGCGCGAGGCGGAACGTGCCGGCCTCGCCGACACCATCGTCATCAACAGCTGCGCGGTCACCAATGAGGCCGTGGCGCAGGCGCGGCAGTCGATCCGCCGGCTGAAGCGCGAACGCCCGGATGCGCGCATCGTCGTCACCGGCTGCGCGGCGCAGACGCTCAGCGCTGACTTCGCGGGCATGGCGGAAGTCGATCGCGTGCTCGGCAACGACGACAAGATGCGCAGCGAAGCCTGGCGCCAAACCCGCACTGCGTTCGACGCCGGCATGCATGCCCTTGGCCCCAGTGCCAAGATCGCGGTGACCGATATCATGAAGGTCCGGGAGATGGCGCCGCATCTCCTGGATGGCTTTCAGGGCGGCCTGCCGCGCGCCTTCGTGCAGGTGCAGAACGGCTGCGACCATCGCTGCACCTTCTGCATCATCCCGTTCGGCCGCGGCAATTCGCGTTCGGTGCCGATGGGCGCCGTGGTCGCACAGGTTCGCGAGCTGGTCGCCCATGGTCATGCCGAGATCGTGCTCACCGGCGTCGATCTCACGAGCTACGGCGCCGACCTGCCGGGGGCGCCGAAGCTCGGTCTCCTGACCAGGCAGATCCTCCGGCATGTGCCGGAATTGCAGCGCCTGCGGATCTCGTCGATCGATTCGATCGAGGCTGATTCCGATCTGCTGGATGCGATCGGAGGCGACGGGCGGCTGATGCCGCATTTGCATCTGTCGCTGCAATCCGGCGACGATCTGATCCTGAAGCGGATGAAGCGGCGGCATACCCGCAACGACGCGATCAGGTTTTGCCACACGATGCGGCAGTTGCGCCCGGACATCGCGCTCGGAGCCGATCTGATCGCGGGTTTCCCAACCGAGACCGAGGAGATGTTTGCCCGCTCGCGCGATCTGGTGGCGGAATGCGGCCTCACCTTCCTGCACGTGTTTCCCTATTCGCCGCGCCCGGGGACGCCGGCCGCGCGGATGCCGCAGGTCGCGGGCGCCGTGGTCAAGGAGCGCGCGCGGCGTTTGCGCGCGGCGGGCGAGGCGGCGTTGCAGGAGCGGCTCGCGTCCGAGATCGGCGCCGTTCGCGAGGTGCTGATCGAAAGCGCGTCGCAGGGACGGACCGAACACTTCCTGCCCGTCGCGATTGCAGGCGAGACGCCGGGCGCTGTGAGGCGGCTCTCGATCACGGGAAGCGACGGAATGCGACTTAGGGTGTGAGGTGAGCGCGCGCTCGCCTCACCTCGGCTGTCATCGCCCGCGACGGCGGGCGATCCAGTAAGCTGCGGCTTTTCGGTCGAACGTGAGCGTCTCTGGAGTACTGGGTCACCCGCTTTCGCGGGCGACACACCCGCACCGGGCCTTGTTCCTGGGGATGGAATGCCGATGGCGCGGGAATGCAGGCGAAAGGCGGGGCGCGGCCGCGAGCGCCGGCCCGGCAGGCCAGCCGCGGGGCCACCACGGCTGTCGTACCCCAAATATCGAAAACAACCCCATGCAAAGTAGCCGTGCGAGTACGCCGCGGCGTCTCGGTCGATCGCGAACTTCTCTGGAATACTGGATCATCCGCCTTCGCCGATGATGACGGCGGTGTTTGTGGCTAGATGGCGCAGGCCGCGAACGGCATAGTGGGCCATCATCAGCCCCTAGAACTCCTGCTTGACGAGAGCGGGGGTCTTGCTGCGCAGGACAATTTTTGCTGCTGTGGCTAAAATGCAACGGTTGTCCAAAACCCGTAGTTCCACTGTAGGTTTGGCCCGATCTTGCTCGCTGCGCGGCGCAATCGTGTCTAAGAATTTCTCAATTCAGTATTGAACTACCGCAGACTCCGGACGGGGGATTGCCGGACCTTCGGACCACGGGATCGAGCCGGAATTTCGGACTAGGTTGTGGGGAATATTATGACGGCTATTTCGGATTTCGTCGCCACCACGTGTGACTCTCCGAATCGCAACGTCAAATTCTCCTATGAATTCAATGAGCCGAACCGGGCCGTCCGGCGGAGCAATTTGGTCGCTACAACCGCGTTGGCGGTGGTCGCAATTTCGTTTGTCGCCCTCAGCGCCAGGCCTTCACAGGCTGGCGAATTCGATGGTGCCGGCGGCAATGCCAGGGGAGCACCTGGAGGTTCCGCTGGCTCAAGCAATGATACTTCGGCGGGCGGGGCGGGTGGCGATGGCACAACCTCGATAACGGGCGGTGGCGGTGGCGGCGGTGGTGGTGCTGGTGTTACCGGTGGCAACGGTGGTGTCGGTGGCGGGGATATCGTCAATGCTGGCGGAACCGCCGGAACCGGGGGCGCTGCGCCGGGCAACCCAGGTACGGCGGGCGGCAATGGTTCCGGGGGCGGTGCGGCCGGCGGCGGCGGCGGCGGTGGTGCCCATGGATCGGTTGCCGTAACTCTGCCGGGGGTAGCCGCAACCGGTGGTAACGGTGGCTCGGGCGGACATGGTTCGCGTGTTGGCGGCGGCGGTGGTGCCGCCGGATCTGGCGCTGTGGTCACGGCGCCTGTGACGGCAGCAGTTACTGCGGGTGCAATCACCGGCGGGACCGGCGGCGCCGGTGGCAGTGTAACGGCCAGCGATAGTGCTGGCGTTGGCGGGAGGGGCGGAAGCGGACTCGTATTCAACACACCGGGCGTCAACACGTTCACGGTGAATCATGCGCTGACGGGGGGAGTCGGTGGCGCAGGTGGCAATTCAGGAGCTGGTGTTGGAGGTAATGGCGCCGACGGCGGCATCGGGCTGTCGCTCGTCGCTACTGGCGCAACCACGTTCACGGTCAACGCGGCCATCACGGGTGGCGCGGGAGGGGCCGGTGGAACAGGCGCCTTTGGGAACGGCGTTGCTGGTCAGAGTGGTGCTGGCATCGTTGGGGCCAATCTTTCGATTACCATGGGCGTCGCTGGAACGGTCAGCGGTGCGCCCGCCATCGCCTTTACGGGTGGCACCAACAGCCTCACTTTTAATGCGGCAACGTCAGGGATGACCGATGGGCTTGAGGTTACCGGCTCGCTGGATCTGAGCACGACCGTGGCGACCACGACCCTTGCAAGTGCCATCTCCGGCAGTGGCGCGCTCTCGAAGAGCGGTGCGGGTACGATCGTTTTAAGTGGTGCCAACACCTACACAAGTGGCACTTCTGTGCAGGCCGGTACCCTCGCACTTTCCGGAGCCGGCACGCTCGGTTCGGTTACGGCGAACACGACGGTGTCGGGCGGCACTCTCGATCTGGGAGGAACCACACAGACCCAGGCACAATTGCTGCAGTCGGGCAGCACCGTGCAAAACGGTACGATGAACGTCACCACATATCAGTTGACCGGCGGAACGCTGGCGGCCGGCGCTACGGTCAGCGCCACTACCACGTTCGATATGCAGGCGGGTACCGTGAATGGCGTCCTGGCAGGCGCGGGAGCGCTGACCAGGACGACGGCTGGCCTTGTGACGCTGGCGGGTGTCAACACCTACACTGGCGCGACAACAATCACCGGCGGCACTCTGGCTTTAAGCCTAGCCGGAAGCATTGCGACGTCTTCGCAAGTCAATCTCAACAACGCGGCCGGGACATTTGATATCTCAGGGAGTACGGTGGGTGGTGCTTCGGTGGTTACGCTAAGCGGCGTCATAAATAGCATTGTGAGCCTCGGTGCTCAGACTCTGACCGTGACAAATGGGTCGACTACTTTTGCGGGCGTTATGCAGGACGGGGGCTTAGTGCCCGGCGTCGGTGGCAAACTCGCAGTCACGGGCGGCGCGCTAGTATTAAGCGGTGCAAATACCTTCACCGGCGGCACGACGATAGGTGCTTTGGCTTCGCTGACCAACAATGGCAACTTGAGTGTCACAGGTGGAGTGGTCAACGCCGGAGGCTATACAAACAATGGGAACACGGGCGGTGTTCATAATACCGGGACATTTACAAACAATGGAGGCGCGGGCGCGCTGACGAACCATGCCAATGGTTCGGCAACAAATAACGTCGGCGCATCAATCACGGGCGGTGTGAGCAATAGCAATAATGCGGCGGCCACAAACCACGGCACCATTAGCGGCGGGGTGATTAATCAGAACGCGGCGGTCTTCACACAGAATGGTGCTGCGGCGTTGGTAAGTGGTGGGCTGCAGAACGCTTCGACTGTCAACGTCGGCCCCGGCCTGAGTGGTCAAATCAATGGTGCCATCGTCAATGCGATCGGCGGCACTGGTGGTACGTTTAACGTCGGCGGCACGGTGAACAGCAACTCGACCTTCACGAACTCGACGGTTACGTCCTTGTTGTCCGTTTCAGGTGCGGGTAACTATACCGTCGCTGGAGATATCAGCAACGCTGGCAATTCTGCCAACGGTGGCGGGATCACGGTTGCCGCGGGAGGCGTTCTGAGGGCCGCCAACATCACCAACACGGCTACCGGCACGATCATCAACAACGGCACCATCAACGACGCGCTGAACAATGCCGGTACCGTGACCAACAACGCGATCTACAACGCCGACGTCGCAAGCAACACCGGCACGATCAACAACAACGGCACTTGGACCACGACCGCCGCCGGCTTCACGAATAGCGCTGGCGGCACCGTGAACATGACCGGTGGCAGTGTCATCAATGCGACCTTGGGAGGTTTCTCCAACGCCGGCACCGTCAATGCGTCCGGGACCAGCACCCTCTCGGGCGCCTTGGCCAACAACGGGACCATCAATCTGAACGGCATGGCCGGTACTGCAAATATCAACGCGACGACCTCGGCCTATTCGGGCACCGGGACCATCAACGCCGGCGTCATCAACCTGACCAGCGGCACGTCCAATCAGGTGCGTGTCGCGTCGGCCACCGGCAACGTGAACGTGGTCTATTCGGTGACCGGAAGCGGCTTTACTGGACTCGTTCCGATCCTGGTATCATCGGGCGCCGCCACGAATACGGCCACCGGCGCCAGCGGCAGCAACCTGTTCCAATACCAGATCGTCGGCCCCAACACGGCGCACAACGCGACCAACAACACCGACTTGTTCGTCAGCCCGCAGACTGCTCCGGCGATCGCGCCCATGACCAGCATTCTCGCGGCCATCAGCGCGATCGCTGCATCCTTCCATCAGCCCGGCGGCAATCTCGTTGCGTCGCCTCAAACGGATAAGCCGTGTACGGGCCTGGGCATCGTGTCGACCTCGTCGCAGACCGACAAGAACTGTCAGGTGGTCGGCGGTCCCTGGTTCCGCGCGTCTGGCGGCGTGACCTCGATTTCATCGACCGGCTCATCGAGCCTCAACGGCGTGGCGGTCGGTGATTCAGTGCAGTCAAGGCAGCGCGTTCAGTTTACAGGCGTGCAGGCGGGCGCGGATAGCGGCTGGCTCAATCTCGGCGGCAGCGGCATCAATGCCCATTTCGGCGTCACGGGTGGTCAGATCTGGGCGGACGCGACCGAGCTGCTGACGTCCGTGGTCAACCCCTCGAGCGAGGTCAAGTTCGAGATTCCGTTCCTCGGCGTGTATTACCTCGTCACCAAGGGGGCGTTCTCGACCGACTTCACCTATCGTCACTCCTGGTACGACATGAACGTGACGAACCCGATCGCGTCGCTCTCCGGTGCGATGTTCCGCGGTCAGTCCGACAACGTGAACGGGTCGGTGTCGTATTCGATTGGGCTCCCGAACAACTTCTTCGTCGAGCCGACCGCGAACCTGAGCTACACCCGGTCCAACTTCGACAACCTCCCGATTGCGAATGGTGCGGCCATCCTCGGCTTCAACGAGGTGAAGAGCCTGCTCGGCGGTGCCGGCGCACGGGTCGGCACCGGCTTCGCCTACGGCGGCTTCAATTGGTCGCCATTCGGCATCGCGCTCGTGCAACATGAGTTCGAGGGCAACGCAACGGGTACGTTCACGAGTACCGTTCCGGCGTCGAACCCCTTCAACCTTTCAACGACCAGGGTCGGAACCTTCTATCAGACCAGCCTGGGAATCTCGTTTCAATCGCAGACCACCGGCCTGTTGGGCTTCGCTCGCGCGGACTACCGCTTCGGTGATTCGCTTCAGGGTGGCGGCGTAGTTGCCGGTATCCGCTATACCTTCGGTTCGTAAGCGGCCAACCCGCCGGACACGGTTTGTGCAGGAAGATCTACGGAATGGGCGCTCGACGATCAAGTCGGGCGCCCTTTCGTCATTCGCACGAATCATGAAGTGCGCGAGCTGACGTCAATCCACAGCACAAATCAGTTGACCACGAGCTCGGTTTCCCCGTGCTACGCTGCGCGCCATGGCCTTTGCCGTCACTTTGCTTTTCGATTCCGAAATCACCGCTGCCATTGCGGCGCGCTGGGAGTTGCTCGCCGCGGCCGGCCTGTCGCAGTCGATGCTTGATCTCGGCTACCCGCCGCACGTCACGCTCGTCGTTCATGACGGGCCGATCGATGCTGGAGCGGCCGTTGCGCTCGACCGCGTGTTCGCGCAGGTGGATCGGATGGCGGTGACCCTGACCGGTGTCACGACCTTCGGACCCGGCAGTGGTGTGTGCTACGCCGCCCTGGCGCCATCACCGGACTTGGTGCGGCTGCATGCGCGAACGGTCGGCGCCATCGGCGATGGCTGCCGCCCGCATTACCAGACCGGACGCTGGACGCCCCACTGCACGCTGGCGACTGACATGTCCGACCCCGACATGCGAAGAGCGAATGGCCTTCTCGACAACGACTGGCGGCCGCTGCAGGGTTTCTTCGAGAGGGCGGAGTTGGTGGAATTTGTTCCGGTTGTCACGATCAAGAGCTGGGCTCTTGCTCCTCCCCGGTCCACCCGCACGCCCTGAGCCGCTCATGCATGTGCAGGGGTGCCGGCGCAGTGACCCGCACCGGGTCCTTGTTCTTCGAAATCGGGATGCCGATGGCGCGGGAATGCAGATGCAGCCGCGGCTCGCCGAAACGGGGACCGTTGCCGTAAATGTTGTCGCCGACGATCGGCCAGCCCTGAGCCGCCGCATGCACGCGCAATTGATGGGTTCGCCCGGTCACCGGTTCCATCGCAAGCCAGGTGAGACCCTCCCCCCGGCCCAGCACCTTCCACCTGGTGATGGCGATCTGCCCGTCGGGATCCGGCTTCTGCCACCAGCCGCGCTCGGCGTTGAGGCGGCCGAGCGCCAGCTCGATGGTGCCTTCGTCCTCGGTCGGTCCACCCTCGACCACCGCCCAATAGGTCTTGGCGATGCGGCCATGCTTGAACAACAGGCCGAGCGAGGCCGTTGCCTTGCGATGGCGTCCCAGGACGAGACAACCCGACGTATCCTTGTCCAGCCGGTGCGCGAGCACGGGCGGCCGCGGCAGGCCGAATCGCAGCGCGTCGAACGATGCTTCGAGGTTGGGGCCGCCCTTGGGCCCGCGATGCACCGGCAGCCCCGCGGGCTTGTCAATGACCAGCATCAACCCGTCGCGATGAAGCACGCGCGCCAGGATCTGTTCCGCGGTCAGTTCGGGAACATCAAATCGATCAAGACTTTCGCTCATGAGGCGAAACCGCTAACACGTCCCCGCCATGAACGATACCACCCCTGATACCCCCAAACTGAGCTGGTGGCGGCGGCTGTCCAGCGGGCTGAAGCGGACGTCGAGTTCGCTGGGCTCGGCGGTCGCCGATCTCGTCACCAAGCGCAAGCTCGATCGCGCGATGCTCGAGGATATCGAGGACGTGCTGCTGCGGGCCGATCTCGGCACCGAGGTGTCGGCGCGCATCGCGGTGGCGGTCGGCACCGGACGCTACGACAAGGCGATCAGTGCGGACGAGGTCAAGAGCGTGGTGGCGACCGAAGTCGAGAAGGTGCTCGCAGCCGTGGCCAGGCCGCTCGAGATCGATACCACCCACAAGCCGTTCGTCATTCTGGTGGTCGGCGTCAACGGCTCCGGCAAGACCACGACCATCGGCAAGCTGGCGGCGAAACTCGCCGCCGAAGGTCGCAAGGTGATGCTGGCGGCCGGCGATACGTTTCGTGCCGCCGCCATCGAGCAGCTCAAGATCTGGGGCGAGCGGACCAAATCGCCTGTCATCGCGGGCGCACAGGGCTCGGATTCCGCGAGCCTTGCCTTCAACGCGCTCACCGCGGCGAAGGAACAGGCGCGTGACGTGCTTTTGATCGACACCGCAGGGAGATTGCAGAACAAGGCCGAGTTGATGAACGAGCTGGAAAAGGTCGTGCGCGTGATCCGGAAGGTCGATGCAACGGCGCCGCATGCCGTGCTGCTGGTGCTGGATGCCACCGTGGGACAAAATGCGCTGTCGCAGGTCGAGGCGTTTCATCGTACCGCCGGCGTCACCGGCCTGGTGATGACCAAGCTCGACGGCACCGCGCGCGGCGGCATCCTGGTGGCGCTCGCCGAGAAGCACAGGCTGCCGGTGCATTTCATCGGCGTCGGCGAGGGGGTCGAGGACCTCGCGCCATTCACCGCGCGGGATTTCGCTCGCGCAATCGCGGGAATCGAGTAACAGGTTTTTCTTGTCATGCCGCGCGCATGCGGGGCATTCAGTACGCCGCTCCGCCAGCCGGATTCGAGGCGTCTTGGAATACCGGATCATCCGCTTTGGCGGATGATGACGGCAACGAAGGTTAAGTGATGGACAAGACCCAACCGCATCCGCTGTTCAAGCTCGCCACCGAACTCGGGCCCTTGCTCGTGTTCTTCGTCGCCAACGCCAGATTTCATCTGTTCGTCGCCACCGCTGCCTTCATGGTGGCGATCGTCGTTGCGATGATCGCCTCCTATGTCGTGACCCGACACGTCCCGCTGATGGCGCTGGTGACCGGTGTCGTCGTGCTGGTGTTCGGCACCCTGACCCTGGTGCTGCACGACGAGACCTTCATCAAGGTCAAGCCGACCATCATCTACGCGCTGTTCGCCGCCGTGCTCGGCGGCGGGCTCTTGTTGGGCCGCTCCTTCATCGCGCTATTGTTCGACCAGATGTTCAACCTGACACCGCAGGGCTGGCGTATCCTGACCTTTCGCTGGGCGCTGTTCTTTCTGGCGATGGCGGTCCTGAACGAGGCGATCTGGCGCACCCAGAGCACCGATGTCTGGGTCGCGTTCAAGGCGTTCGGCGTAATTCCCCTGACCATGGGCTTTGCGATCGCGCAGATGCCGCTGGTCAAACGCTATCACGTTGAGCCGGTGTCGCTGGAGACCAGCGAGGCGGACGCGGGGGATGTGCGGAAGGGGTGAGGTGTAGCTTCTGTCATTCCGGGGCGCGAATGAAATGAGCGAACTACGATGTGCACTTGCACATCGGAGAATCTCGAGATTCTCTGATGTGCAATTGCACATCATAGTTCAACGCTGCGCGCTGCCCCGGAATGACAATCAACTCCCCGCCTTCAGCGCCTTGTCGATCTCGGCTTTCAGCACCGTCTCGACATTCTCCGGCGTCACCGGGCCGACCAGCTTGTAGAGGATGGTGCCTTCACGGCCGACGATGAAGGTTTCCGGCACGCCGTAGACGCCCCATTCGATTCCGGCGCGGCCATTGCCGTCGGCGCCGACGATGGCGAAGGGATTGCCGTAGCGGCCGAGGAAGCGCCGCGCGTTGTCGGGAGCGTCCTTGTAGTTGATGCCGACCAGCTGAAACCGCTTGTCCTTGGCAAGCTCGGTGAGCAGCGGCGCTTCATCATGACAGGGCACGCACCAGGAAGCCCAGACGTTGACGACGCTGACCTTACCCTTGAACATGGCGGGGTCGAGCCCGGGCACAGGCGCGCCGTTGCTGACGAGGCCCTCCACCGGCGGCAGCGCGGTTGGCGGCGCCGGATGGCCGATCAGGGCGGACGGAATCCGCGACGGATCGCTGTCACCGAGGCGAAACCAGAACAGCGCGGCAAGCAGCGCGAAGGCAATCAGCGGCAGCGCCATCACAAAGCTTCGGCGCCGTGGCGGCGATGTGTCGGTGGTCGCCTGTTCGCTCATCTCATCTCCGTTGCGCTGCGCCCGGAACGCCTGACCACGCCGCTTTCATCGAACGCGCGCAAGCGCCGGGTCTGGCTGCGATAATCGATCGCGATCCAGCCGACCAGGAGCAGCACCATCGCCAGCACCAGCAGATAGGCGGTCAGGATGAAGGAGGTGTAAGGGCCCAGCGACATCATGGTCACGCCGCCCCAATTCCTGGTTCCAAGGCGCTCTTTCCAAGTCCACCGGCCGCCGCGGGAGCCGAAAACGCGCTGGCCTGCATCATTTGCAACGCGCGCACCCGTCGGCGCAGGATCTCGTTGCGCATCGCCGCCAGATGCAGCGTGACGAACAGGAATGAGAATGCCACCGCCATCACCAGTAGCGGAATCAGGAAGGCGCGATCGAGCGTTGGACCGCCCAGCCGCATCACGGAAGCCGGCTGATGCAGGGTGTTCCACCAGTCGACCGAGAATTTGATGATCGGCAGGTTGATGGCGCCGACCAGGGTCAGCACGGCCGCAGCGCGCGCCGCGCGCGAGGGATCCTCGACCGCCCGCCACAATGCGATCAGGCCGAGATACATCAGAAACAGGATCAGCACCGAGGTCAGCCGCGCGTCCCATTCCCAATAGGTGCCCCACATCGGTCGGCCCCATAGCGAGCCCGTCACCAGCGCCAGGAAGGTGAAGGCGGCGCCGATCGGGGCGGCCGATTTGGCCGCAACGTCCGCGAGCGGGTGCCGCCACACCAGCGTGCCCAGCGATGCCACGGTCATCACAGCCCAGACGAACATCGAGAGCCACGCATTCGGCACGTGGATGAACATGATCTTCACGGTGGCGCCCTGCTGGTAGTCGTCAGGCGCCAGTGCCGATTGATAAAGACCGATCGCGAGCAGGACGGCCGTGACCGCCGCAAGCCACGGCAAGGCCCGCGCGGTCAGCGCCAGGAACCGCGTCGGATTGGCGAGGTCGATCAGCGTATCGCTCAGCTTCATGGCACCCCCTGATAAAGGCCGCAGCGCCGACACGCAATCAGCACGAAGGCCGGTTCGAAGAGTTGATCGGGATCAAGGGATTGCGCCCGATCATCAGTCGAGCCCCTGGCGCAGGCTCGCGGCCGCCGCGAACGGCCCGACCACGAAACTGACCAGCGACAACGCGCAAAGGATCGAAAACGGTGCTCCGAACGACGTGGGCCCCGATATCGCCGCCTGCGACGCTGCCACGCCAAAGATCAGCACCGGGATCGACAATGGCAACACCAGGACCGCGAGCAAGAGGCCGCCGCGCTGCAGGGTCACGGCCAGCGCCGCCCCGATCATGCCGGTAAAGGTCAGCGCCGGCGTCCCGGCGAGCAGCGTCAGCGCCACGGCTGCGGTCGCAACCATATCGAGATTGAGCAGCAGGCCGAGCACAGGGGTCGCGATGATCAGCGGCAGGCCCGCGGCGAGCCAGTGTGCCAGCGCCTTGGCGGCGCAGGCGAGTTCCAGGGGTGTCCGGCTCATGACCACGAGGTCGAGCGAGCCGTCCTCATGGTCGGCCATGAACAGCCGGTCGAGCGTGAGCAGGCTTGCCAGCAATGCGCCGAGCCAGAGGATCGCCGGCCCAAGCCGGGCCAGCAGGGCGAGATCCGGCCCGACCGCGAACGGCATCAGCACCACCACGGTGAGGAAGAACAGCACCCCGATCAGCGCGCCGCCGCCGATCCGCAGTGCAATCCGGATGTCCCGGCGAATCAGGGCGGAGAGGGCGGTCATGATGCGCCCCCGATCCGCAATTCTCTCGCATCCACCCCGAGCGGCCCGTGGGTGGCGGCGACGATCAGCCCGCCGCGGCCGAGATGGTCGCGCATCAGGCTCGCAAACATGGCTTGACCCGCAACATCGAGCGCAGCGGTGGGCTCGTCCAGCAGCCAGACCGGACGGCGCACCGCAAGCAGACGTGCCAGCGACAGCCGTCGCCGCTGGCCGGCCGAAAGATACGCCGCCGGCAGATGGGTAGCGTGGGAGAGGCCGACCACGGCCAGGCAGTCGCTGGCGTCGGTGACCTCGCCGCCGAGGAAATCCCGCCAGAAGCCGAGGTTTTCGCTGACGCTCAAGGCGGGCTTGAGCGCATCGCGGTGGCCGAGATAATGCGCCTGTTCGGGCAACGTCAGTTCCGCATCCCCGCCGTCAAGCGCAACCGATCCCCCGGCGCTGACGAGAAGGCCTGCAATCAGCCGCAGCAGCGAGGTCTTGCCCGACCCATTGCGCCCGGTGACCGCCAGCGCCTCGCCGCCTGCGACCTCGAAAGCGAGCCCGGAGAATACCTCCCGACCACCGCGCACGCACCTGACATCGCGTCCCCTGAGCTGCATTTGTCCTTGTCACAGCCCTTTGTAAATTGAGGGGTAGCGCGCGAGAATTTGTGGGTATCGCCCCGTCGCAGCACGCTTGTCGCTGTGGCGGGGCCATTGGAAAGCTTCTATAAGCCGGACCTTGACGCAGCACACAATAGGCGGCTCGCAAGCCATCAGGCCAATTGCGCTGGTGGAGTTCAAATACGCTTGCCGGGTATCACGATCAATTGGGATTTCCTCACATGACCTCTCTCGACAGCTTTAAATGCCGCAAGACCCTCAAGGTCGGAGGCAAGACCTACATCTATTACAGCCTGCCTGCCGCCGAGAAGAACGGTCTGAAGGACATCTCGAAGCTGCCTTATTCGATGAAGGTGCTGCTGGAGAATTTGCTGCGCAACGAAGACGGCCGCACCGTGAAGAAGGACGACATCGTCGCGGTGTCGAAGTGGCTGAAGAAGCGCTCGCTGGAGCATGAGATCGCCTTCCGCCCGGCGCGCGTCCTGATGCAGGATTTCACCGGCGTGCCGGCGGTGGTCGACCTCGCCGCGATGCGCAACGCGATGCAGGCGCTCGGCGGCGACGCCGAGAAGATCAATCCACTGGTTCCGGTCGATCTCGTCATCGACCATTCCGTGATCGTGAACTTCTTCGGCGACAACAAGGCTTTCGCCAAGAACGTGGTCGAGGAATACAAGCAGAACCAGGAACGCTACGAGTTCCTGAAATGGGGCCAGAAGGCGTTTTCCAATTTCTCAGTGGTGCCGCCCGGCACCGGCATCTGCCACCAGGTCAATCTCGAATATCTGGCACAGACGGTATGGACCAAGAAGGAAAAGATGACGGTCGGCGCGAAGACCGGCACCTTTGAGGTCGCCTATCCGGATTCGCTGGTCGGTACCGACTCGCACACCACCATGGTCAACGGCCTTGCCGTGCTCGGCTGGGGCGTCGGCGGCATCGAGGCGGAAGCCTGCATGCTCGGCCAGCCGCTGTCGATGCTGCTGCCCTCGGTGGTCGGTTTCAAGCTCAAGGGCCAGCTCAAGGAAGGTGTCACCGCCACCGACCTCGTGCTCACCGTCACCCAGATGCTGCGCAAGCTTGGCGTGGTCGGCAAGTTCGTGGAGTTTTTCGGGCCCGGCCTTGATCATCTGTCGGTCGCCGACAAGGCGACCATCGCCAACATGGCCCCCGAATATGGCGCGACCTGCGGCTTCTTCCCGGTCGATGCCGCGACCCTCGATTATCTCAAGACCTCGGGCCGTGCCTCGGCGCGCGTAGCGCTGGTTACCGCCTACGCCAAGGCGCAGGGCCTGTTCCGGACCGCGAAATCACCCGATCCGGTATTCACGGAAACCCTGACCCTCGATCTTGCCGACGTGGTGCCGTCGATGGCCGGACCGAAGCGCCCCGAAGGCCGCATCGCACTGCCCGCCGTTGCCGAAGGCTTCGCCACCGCGCTTGCGGGCGAATACAAGAAGCCGACCGGTGCCGAAACCCGCTACCCGGTCGAGAACCGCAATTTCGATCTCGGCCATGGTGATGTGGTGATCGCGGCGATCACCTCCTGCACCAACACCTCCAATCCAAGCGTCCTGATCGGCGCCGGGCTGCTGGCGCGCAACGCCGCAGCGAAGGGGTTGAAGGCCAAGCCCTGGGTCAAGACCTCGCTCGCGCCCGGCAGCCAGGTGGTTGCGGAGTATCTCTCCAATTCCGGCCTGCAGGTCGATCTCGACAAGGTCGGCTTCAACCTGGTCGGTTTCGGCTGCACCACCTGCATCGGCAATTCCGGGCCGCTGCCGGAGGAGATTTCGAAATCGATCAACGACAACGGCATCGTCGCCGCCGCGGTGCTGTCGGGCAATCGCAACTTCGAAGGCCGCGTCAGCCCGGACGTGCAGGCCAATTATCTCGCCTCGCCGCCGCTCGTCGTCGCCTATGCGCTGGCCGGAACGGTTACCAAGGACCTCGCCGTCGAGCCGCTCGGCACCGGCAAGGACGGCAAGCCGGTGTACCTGAAGGACATCTGGCCGACGACGAAGCAGATCAACGCCATGATGAAGAAGTTCGTGACCGCGTCGATCTTCAAGAAGCGCTATGCCGACGTGTTCAAGGGCGATACCAACTGGCGCAAGATCAAGACGGTCGAGAGCGAGACCTATCGCTGGAACATGAGTTCGACATATGTACAGAACCCGCCTTATTTCGAGGGCATGAAGAAGGAGCCGGAACCGATCGTCGACGTGATCGATGCGCGGATCCTGGCGATGTTCGGCGACAAGATCACCACCGACCACATTTCGCCGGCCGGTTCCATCAAGCTGACCTCGCCCGCCGGCAAGTTCCTCAGCGAGCACCAGGTCCGGCCTGCGGACTTCAATCAATACGGCACACGGCGCGGCAATCACGAAGTGATGATGCGCGGCACCTTCGCCAACATCCGCATCAAGAACTTCATGCTGAAGGGCGCCGACGGCAACATTCCGGAAGGCGGTCTGACCAGGCATTGGCCCGACGGCGAGCAGATGTCGATCTACGACGCGGCGATGAAATATCAGGTCGAGAAAGTGCCGCTGGTGGTGTTTGCGGGGGCCGAATACGGCAACGGTTCGTCACGCGACTGGGCCGCGAAGGGAACACGGCTCTTGGGCGTGCGCGCGGTGATCTGCCAGAGCTTCGAGCGAATCCATCGCTCCAACCTCGTCGGCATGGGCGTGCTGCCGCTGACGTTCGAAGACGGGACCTCGTGGCAGTCGCTCGGGCTGAAGGGCGACGAGACCGTGACAATCCACGGCCTGCAGGGCGATCTGAAGCCGCGGCAGATGCTGACCGCGGAGATCGTGGCCGGCGATGGCGCGCTGCAGCGCGTCCCGCTGCTGTGCCGAATCGATACGCTCGACGAACTCGACTACTACAGGAACGGCGGCATCCTGCATTACGTCCTGCGCAGGTTGGCGGCGTGATTTCGGACGGCGGCCCTGCGAATGCTGGAATAGGCCGCCCTACGGCGAACTTCGAAACGCGGGTACTCAGATGTGATCCGTGCCTCACCGCGAAGTGAGTAGCGGGTATGAAGGAGGCGGCCTAAGAGAAGGGCCGCCTTTCTTGCGTTGAAGAGCGGGTGGCCGTGGATGCCGCCGAGGGTGATATGACGGCGAGTGCAAGTGCGGTTTCAGTATGGCAGCAATAATGGCCCATAATCGCTTGTCGCGGTGGTCGGGTGCACTCGGTGTGTGCGCGATCATTGCCGTGATCCGCCCCGTCCATGCCGCCGAGCCGCGCGCCGTGCTGGAACTGTTTACCTCGCAGGGCTGCTCGTCCTGTCCGCCCGCCGACAAGGTCATCGGCGAATTGGCCAAGGATCCATCGGTTATCGCGATCTCGATGCCGATCGACTATTGGGACTATCTCGGCTGGAAGGACACGCTCGCGGACGCCCGGTTCTCGGCGCGGCAGCGTGCCTATTCGAGGGCGCGCGGCGATCGCGAGGTCTACACGCCGCAAGTGATCGTCAACGGATCGGTGCATGTCATCGGCAGCGATCGCGCGGGTATTGAAAACGCCATCGATCAGACCGACAAGACCGAGGGCGTGATGTCGGTCCCGGTGACAATGACGATGGCGGACAATCATCTCACGGTGTCGGTCGCGCCCTCGAAGGGGCCGGCTTTGGCGCACGGCGAGGTGTGGATCTGCTCGATCTCGAAGGCTGTTCCGATCTCGATCGGCCGCGGCGAAAACCACGGACGCGAACTGACCTACTACAATGTCGTGCGTAATCTTTTCAAGGTCGGTGACTGGAACGGCGCTTCCGGAAGCTGGAACGTGCCGCTGGATGCCGTTGCCCACGATGGAATCGACGGCGCGGTGGTCTACCTGCAGGACGGCAATCGCGACAAGCCCGGCGCAATGCTGGGCGCGGCCTATACCTCGCTGCACTGACGCCCCCGAACTCTGCTGAAATTTTTGCGGTCATCGACGACGCGCGGGCTGCGCTCTCGGCGACATGCCCGGTGGGTCGCAGCAGCCCAAAAAGAAATGGACCAACTTTCGTTGGTCCAGTCATACGTCCTGCATAGGCCCGATCCCGACGATCCCGGGGGGCTGGGGGCTGAGGAATCCGGAGCCGAAAGGACCGGGCCAACGCAGTGTGCTCTTGTCGCAACCCACGGGGGCAGTCGCTTGGCAGAAGTGGGGCAGTATTATGATTCTGCTAACGATCCTGTGACGCTGCGGTTCATGGAAAATTAACGGATAATCCGTCTCGCGGACATTGTTTTCGGGCGGTAAACGAACCCTTGCAGCGCTCGCCGGTTGGCGCAATCATGTCATTGTCGTGACAGGAGGGCGCACCAATGAGTTTGACACCGGAGGATGCCGATCCGAGCGAGAATCGCGCGGCGGTGCGCAGCGCCGCTGCGAGTACCTTGCCGAACCGCGTGACGTTCAATCGTTTCGAGCTCAATCGTATTTTGAATCTTTACGGACGCATGGTTGCTGCTGGTGAGTGGCGCGACTATTCGATCGATTTCCTGCGCGACCGCGCGGTGTTCTCGGTGTTTCGCCGTGCCTCCGAAGTGCCGATCTATCGGATCGAGAAAGATCCGCGACTGGTGCGCAAACAGGGCGTCTACAGCGTCATCTCGGCCACCGGGTTGATCCTGCGCCGCGGCCACGAGCTCGATCGCGTGCTGCTGGTCATCGATCGCAAGCCGGCGTTGGTGTAGCTAAGCCCGGTCATTCCGACCAGCGCGCCGCGCTGGATCCGGAATCCCGAGATTGGGTGAGCAACTTGCGGCACGAGATTCCCCGATGCGCAATTGCGCATCTGAGGTTCGCGCTGTCGCGCGCCCCGGAATGACGCCAATCACCGGCAGTGTCGCGGCTACGCCGGTTTGGCCGCCGGCACGGTAATCGCGCCCTCGCCGAGCGCGCGCTGCATCATCACGGTGTCGAGCCAGCGGCCGAACTTGAGACCCACATTCGGATGCGTGCCGATCATCGAAAAGCCGGCGCTACGATGCACGCCGATCGATCCGGCATTGGCGGAATCGCCGATTACGGCAATCATCTGCCGAAAGCCCCGCGTTTCGCATTCGTCGATCAGCCGCCGCAGCAGCTGCAGGCCGATGCCCCGCCGGTGCGTGGCGGGCTCGAGATACACCGAGTTCTCGACCGTAAAGCGATAGGCGGGTCGTGGCCGGTAGGCGCCGGCATAGGCGTAACCGACGACACGGCCGTCGAGGGCTGCGACCAGATAGGGAAAGCCGCCGTCGATCAGTGCGCGGAAGCGTCGCGTCATCTCGGCGAGGTCGGGCGGGTCGAGCTCGAACGTTGCCGTGCCGTGGCGCACGGCCTCGCCGTAGATCGCGGTGATGAAGGGAAGGTCGGGTTCGGTCGCAGAGCGGATTTCAAGCGGGGACATAACGGAAGATTATTTTCGCTCACTGCAAAAGAAAAGCCCCGGCCGCAAGGCCGGGGCTCGAATTCGTCAACCGGCCCTGCCGGTCAGTCGCGCTGACCAAGGAGCTGCAGGAGCAGCGTGAACAGGTTGATGAAGTTCAAATAGAGCGACAGGGCGCCGGTGATCGCGGCGCGCTCGGCGATATCGCCGCCCGCCGAGGCATAGCCGTAGATGTACTCGTTCTTCAGCCGCTGGGTGTCGTAGGCGGTGAGACCGGCAAACACCAGGACGCCGACGACCGACACCAGGAACTGCAGCATCGAGCTGGCGAGGAAGATGTTGACCAGGCTCGCGATCACGATGCCGATCAGGCCCATGAACAGGAACGATCCGATTCCGGTCATGTCACGCTTGGTGGTGTAGCCGTACAGGCTCAGCGCGCCGAAGGTCGCGGCCGTGATGAAGAACACGCGCACGATCGAGGTGTGCGTGTACACCAGGAAGATCGACGACATCGAGATGCCCATCAGCGCCGAGAACACCCAGAACAGCATCTGGGCGGTCGTGGGCTGCAGACGGTTGATGCCGGCCGAGATCACGAACACCATCGCGAGCGGCGCCAGCATGAACAGCCATTTCAGCGGACTAAAATACATGGCGTAGCCGAACGAGGTCAGCGAGATATCACGGAAGTGATAGGCCGTCGCCGACGGATCGGTCGTCACCGCTGCCATGTAGACGCCGAGCGCGGCTAAGCCGGTGATGGCAAGGCCGATGCTCATGTAATTGTAGATGCGCAGCATGTACGCGCGCAGACCGGCGTCGACGGTCGCGGCATCAACGCGCCCGGCGACCCGGCCGAAAGGAGATGCATAGTTGCGGTCTAGGTCCGACATGGTCGAATTCCCGTTGGTTGGCCCGGCGTCGCGGGCTGCGCGCGCCGGCTCTTATAAAGTATCCCAGATGGCCCGGTCTGCAGACATTAAATTTGCGTCATCAAACCGCCATCCAGGCAGACTGGTATGTGGGAAACTAGCATATCCGCCGCAAGCGTCCATGCGCGGCCGAATGTCGCTCTGCGACACATTTCCAGGCCGGTTCCGGGCGGCCGGATCGGGACGATTCGCTATAAATTGCGCAAGACCGGCGCCGGTTTCTGGTTCAGCGCCACCAGCGTCCCGGCCAGCCCCAGCCCCACCGTGACGATCAGTGCGGCAATGACCACGGCTGCCGCGCTGCCGGCCTGCCACGCGAAACTCAGCGTCATCAGGCGCGTGACGATCAGCCAGGCCGCGACCGATCCGGCGATCACGCCGAAAACCGCAGTGGCGAGCCCGATCATCAGATATTCCAGCACATAGGCGCCAAGCAGCCGCACGCGGGTGGCGCCGAGCGTCTTGAGAATGACGGCGTCATAGACCCTGTGGCGGTGGCCGGCCGCAAGCGCACCGCCGAGCACCAGAATGGCCGAAATCAGGGTCACGGCGCTCGCGCCGCGGATCGCCAGCGTCAGATTGGTGACGACGGCGCCGATGCTTTCCATCACCTCACGGACCCGCACGCTGGTCACCATGGGGAAGGCGTCGGCGACCGTCTTGATGATGCGGGCGTCGTCCGCCGCGCTCGGGTGAGCCTCTGTCAGCGTCGCGATGTGGGTGTGAGGTGCGCCGCGGAACGCGTTGGGCGAGAACACCAGCACGAAATTGATGCCGAGACCCTGCCAGTCGATCGTACGCATGTTGCCGATCTTGGCCGCAATATCGCGGCCGAGCACGTTGACGACGATCTCGTCGCCGAGCTTGAGGCCGAGCCCGTCGGCGACCTTTTTTTCGATCGAGACCAGCGGCGGGCCGGCATAGTCGGCGCCCCACCAATCGCCCTCGACAACCTTGGAACCCTTCGGGATCTCGGCGGTATAGGTCAGGCCGCGGTCGCTCTGCAGCACCCATTCGGAATCGGACGAGGCCTTGAGGTCCTCGGCCCTGACGCCCCGCGCCGCGACAATACGTCCGCGCAGCATCGGCACGTCCTCGATCGTGGATTGCGGCGCGACTTGAGCCAGGAAGCCCGCGAAGCGCTCGGCGTCGTTGGTGGGGATGTCGATGAAGAAGAACGACGGCGCGCGCTCCGGCAACGCCGCCAGGAACTGGCGCCGCAGATTGCCGTCGATCTGGGTGATCGTGACCAGGACCGCGAGCCCAAGGCCGAGCGATAGCACCACCGAAGGGGTCAGCGCGCCAGGCCGGTAGATGTTCGAGATCGCGAGCCGCAGCATGGGGAAGCGCGTGCGCGGCAGGCGCCGCGCCAGCGCCATCAGCGCGCTCGCAATGCCGCGCAACAGCGCGAACACCACGATCGAGGAGGCGACGAAGACGGCTGCGACACGCTTGTCGTAGGACAGGACGATCACGACGGCGATCAAGAGCGCGATCACCAGCGCCATCAGCGCGAGATAGCGCCAGCGCGGCCGGTGCCATTCGGCGATGACGGCCTCGCGAAACAGCGCCGCCACCGGCACGTCATGGACGCGGCCGAGCGGCCACAGGCCGAAGGCGAGCGCGGTGAGGAGACCATAGACGAACCCGAGCGCAAGCTCGTCGGCGTGCAGCGCCGGCACCACCGGCAGCGGCAGCAATTTGCCGAACAGGCCGACGATGACGAAGGGCAGCGCCGCGCCTGCGGCAAGCCCGATCGCCGAGCCGATGCCGGCGAGCACGATCACCTGCGCCAGGTAGATCGTGAACACGTCGCGGCTGGTGGCGCCGAGCGCCTTGAATGCCGCGATCACGTCGATGCGGCGATCGACATGGCTCTTCACCGCGTTGGCAACGCCAACCCCGCCGACCAGCAGCGCGGCGAGGCCGACGAGGCTGAGAAACTGGGTAAATCGCCCGATGGTGCGTTCGAGCTGGGGCGAGGCATTGGTGCGGCTGCGGACCTCCCAGCCGGCTTCGGGCAGAGCCTGGCGCGCGTCGTCGATCAGGGCTGAGGCGGCGCGGTCGCTCGCGGCGTTGTCGGCGAGCTTCACCCGGTAGTTCCAGCGCACCAGACTGCCGGGCTGCAGCAGGCCGGTGGCGCGCAAGCCATCGTCGCTGACCAGAAAGCGCGGGCCGAAGCCGATGCCTCCGGCGAGCTTGTCCGGCTCGGTCTCGACCGCGCTGCGGATCTGGAAGGTCGCGTTACCGATGGTGACGCGATCGCCGATCTTCAGGTCGAGCCGCGCCAGCAGCGCCGGGTCGGCGGCGGCGCCGAACACGCGGTCCTGTTCCGCGAGCAGGTCGCTGACCGCTATGTCCGGTTGAAGCGCCAGCCGGCCGAGCATCGGATAGGCATTGTCGACCGCCTTGAGCTCGACCAGGGCAAGCCGCCCGTCTGCGGCGCGCGCCATCGCACGCAGCGTCGCCGACGCCGACAGCTGCCCGTGCGCGCGCAGGAATGCGATTTCGGCGGATGTCGCCTCGCGCTGGAACAGGACGAAGGCGACGTCGCCGCCGAGCAAGGTCCGTCCCTCGCGCGCCAGCCCCTCACTCAGGCTGGCCGCGACCGAGCCGACGCCGGCAATCGCCATCACGCCGAGCGCGATGCAGGCGATGAAGACGTAGAATCCGCGCAGGCCTCCGCGCAATTCGCGCAGCGCGTAACGCAGGGCGAGCGGGATCGCGCGGCGATCTGCCGTGGCTTCGCGGCGATCTGCTGTTTCGACGGCAACGCTCATGAGGCGGCCGTGCGATCGGCAGCCACGGTGTCGATCCGGCCCGAACGCAGCCGGATGACGCGGTCGCAGCGCTGTGCCAGCGATGTATCGTGCGTCACCAGCACCAGCGTCATGCCGCGCTCAGCATGCTTGGTGAAGAGCAGGTCGACGATCTGCTTACCCGTGGCCTCATCGAGATTTCCGGTCGGCTCGTCGGCGACCAGAATGGCCGGATCGGGGGCGAGCGCCCGCGCCAGCGCGACGCGTTGCTGCTCGCCTCCCGAAAGCTGAGAGGGGTAATGATGCTGGCGGTCGCCGAGACCCACCGACATCAACTCCTGCGCCGCGCGCTGCGCGGCTTGCGGATTGCCGGCAAGTTCGAGCGGGACTGCGACATTCTCCAGCGCGGTCATGGTCGGAATGAGATGAAACGACTGGAACACGATACCAACCTGCCGGCCGCGAAACCGCGCCAGCGCGTCCTCGTCGAGCGCATTGAACGGCGTGCCGTTGACCACTACCTCTCCGCTGTCAGGACGTTCCAGCCCCGCCATCACCATCAGGAGCGTGGATTTTCCGGAGCCCGAAGGCCCGATCAGGCCAATTGCCTCGCCCTGGGTCACGCGCAGGCTGATATCCTTGAGAATATGAACGCGCGCTGCGCCCGTTCCGAGCGAGAGATTGACCTTTGAGATTGCAATCGTGTCCGGCGAAAGGCCGGTCAGGGAAGAGGGTTCGATGAGACTGTCCATGGTCCGGTCATATGGCACTTCGCAGGGATTGGTCGAGGGGCGGGCGCGCCAGTTTGTGCACATACTCGTGTTGTTGACGGGATTGATGACGGCGGCGACGGTTTCGGCCCAGCCCCAACTTTCTGATGAGGCGAAGGCGAACGACAAGCCGATCAAGATGGTGGTGCTCGGCGATTCCCTGAGCGCCGGCCTTGGTCTTCCGGCCGCGTCCGCGTTCCCCGCGCGCCTGCAAAAGGCCTTGAAGGACAGGGGGGTAGATGTCGACATGATCAATGCGGGCGTGTCCGGCGACACCAGCTCCGGCGGCCGAGACCGGCTCGACTGGTCGATCCCCGAGGGAACAGAGGCCGTCATCGTCGAACTCGGTGCCAACGACGCCCTGCGCGGCATCGATCCGAAGATCACGCGCGCGGCGCTCACCGACATCGTCAGCCGGCTGAAGGGCCGCGGCATCGCGGTGATGCTGTGCGGCATGCTGGCGCCGCCGAATTATGGCAGCGATTACGCCGCCCGCTTCGACACCATCTATCCGGATCTTGCGAAGGCCTTTGACGTGCCGCTTTATCCGTTCTTCCTCGCCGGCGTTGCCGCCGATCCGAAGCTCAATCAGGCGGACGGCATTCATCCGACGGCGGAAGGCGTTGACATTATCGTTAACAATATGTTGCCCACTGTGGAGACATTTCTTCGCCCCATAAGATTGCAACACAGCTGAAAAGCGGCACGAAATCTGCTTACAATGTTGAGCAGGCCGTTGCCGCGGCTTGCTTCGCAGAGTCACATAACTGCGGTAGAAAATCCTGAAGGTGATTCGTCACCGCTCTGAACTTCAAGGTCCGACCTGTCCCGAAAAGCGGGCACCCGCCTATCGGGACGGCGCCTCAAGCATCGGGAGTCCCGACGATGCCGCGTTTGTTCACTGGACTGGAAATCCCGGCCGAGATCGGCCAGACGCTTTCCAACCTGCGGGGAGGCCTCCCCGGCGCCCGCTGGATCGATCCCGAAAATTACCACGTCACCTTGCGCTTCATTGGCAATATCGACGGCATTTCAGCCAACGAGATCGCCTCGATGCTGGTTCGCATCAACCGCAAGCCGTTCGAGGTCACCGTGCAGGGACTGTCGAGCTTCGGCGGGCGCAAGCCGCGCGCGGTGGTGGCGAACATTGCGCCGAGTCGACCGCTGATTGAACTGCAGGCCGAACTCGAGCGGCTGATGCAGCGGATCGGGCTTGACCCGGAGGGCCGCAAATTCACCCCGCATGTGACGCTGGCGCGGCTTCATGATGCCTCGAGCCAGGATGTCGCCGATTATCTGTCGGTCCGCGGCTACTTTCCCAGCCGGGTCTTCAAGGCCGAGCGTTTCGTGCTGTTCTCCGCGCGCGCCTCGACCGGCGGCGGGCCCTATGTGGTCGAGGATTATTACGCGCTGAGCCCGTAGTCTTCTCGGCCGGCTTGCGCGAACAGGTCGGATCATCGCGACGCGATGGCCCGATCGAGGAGGACTTGCCGGGCGCCAGGAATGATAGCTTTTTGAAGGCGGCGGCCTTTCACTTCCTTCGCACCGCAAGACCACGGGGCGAAGGGGCGGCAGCCGGCGCATACCCCTCACACCAATTCTCGGCTTGCAATTTTCGTAAGGCTGAGGCGGTAAAGTGGGCCATGCTGTCCACACCCTCCGACGCCTTCCGCGCCCAATATCAGTCCCTGATCGAGTCCGGCGCAATCGAAGCCGACCCGGCCCAGGTCGAGGTCGCCGATGCCCTTGCCAGCCTCGAACGGCGGCTCGTGAGCTACAAGCCGACACGCAAGCAGGGGCTGCTCGGCCGGCTGTTTGCCGACAAGGACGAGCCGCCGCGCGGCCTCTACATTCACGGCGAGGTCGGCCGCGGCAAGACCATGCTGATGGACCTGTTCTTCCAGCACTGCCCGGTCGTGCACAAGCGCCGTGCCCATTTCCACGAGTTCATGGCCGACGTGCATGAGCGCATCTACGGCTTCCGCCAGAGCATCGCGCGCGGCGAGCTTGACGATGCGGACGTGATCGGATTGACCGCGCAGTCAATCTTCGATGACGCCTGGCTGTTGTGCTTCGACGAGTTTCACGTCACCGACATCGCTGACGCGATGATCCTGGGGCGGCTGTTCACCAGGCTGTTCGACCTCGGCACCATCGTGGTGGCGACCTCCAACGTCGCGCCCGAGGACCTCTACAAAGGCGGGTTGAACCGGGCGCTGTTTCTCCCCTTCATCGCGCAGATTTCCGACCACATGGATGTGCTGCGGCTCGATGCGCGCACCGACTTCCGGCTGGAGAAACTCGCGGGCGTCAAGATGTGGCTGGTGCCCGCCGATCACGACGCGGCTGCCGCGCTCGACAAGGCCTGGGCGATGCTGACCGGCAATGCCCGGTGCCAGCCGCGCAGCATTCCGATCAAGGGTCGCATCCTGCACGTGCCCTGTTCGGCTGACGGGGTGGCGCGATTTTCGTTCGCCGAGCTGTGCGAAAAGCCGCTTGCGGCCTCGGACTATCTGCGTCTCGCGCACGAGTATCACACCATCTTGGTCGACAACATCCCGGTCATGGACTACCCCGAGCGCAACGCGGCGAAGCGCTTCATCGCCTTGATCGACACGCTTTACGACAACGCCGTGAAGCTGATGGCCTCGAGCGCGGCCAATCCAGTCTCGCTGTATCTCGCGACCGAGGGGGCGGAGGCCAACGAGTTCAAGCGGACGTCGTCGCGGCTGATCGAGATGAGTTCGGAATCCTACCTGGCCCTGCCTCACGGCCATAAGGATTCGCTGGCCAGCGGCAGCAGCACCGGGCTGGTCGAGACCTGACGGGCCTCGCCCGGGGGTTGCCGCGGTATTGCCACGGGTGTGATGGCCTGCTCGAATTTGCGGCAGGGTAGCCAGTCAAGTGCCCGCTTTCTGAAGTTCGTAAGCGGTCGCGGCCCCGACCCTGGACGAACTTCAAAGCGGCGGCACGACAGCGACTTGAACGGGTCGGTCGAAAGGGATAACCAGCAGCCAGCTTTTCCCTCCTCCCCCGTTCGGGTTCAAAGGACAGATTTCCATGGCGCGCGACAAGATTGCTTTGATTGGCTCCGGTCAGATCGGTGGAACGCTGGCTCACCTCATTGGCCTGAAGGAACTCGGCGACGTCGTGATGTTCGACATCGCCGAAGGCGTACCGCAGGGCAAGGCGCTTGATATCGCGCAGTCCTCCCCGGTCGACGGCTTCGACGCGCGCTATACCGGCGCCAATTCCTACGATGCGCTCGACAATGCCAAGGTCTGCATCGTCACCGCCGGCGTGCCGCGCAAGCCGGGCATGAGCCGCGACGACCTGCTCTCCATCAATCTCAAGGTGATGGAGCAGGTCGGCGCCGGCATCAAGAAATACGCCCCCGAGGCCTTCGTCATCTGCATTACCAACCCGCTCGACGCCATGGTCTGGGCGCTGCAGAAGGCCTCGGGCCTCCCGCACAAGAAGGTTGCGGGCATGGCGGGCGTGCTGGATTCCTCGCGCTTCCGCTATTTCCTGGCCGAGGAGTTCAACGTCTCGGTCGAGGACGTCACCGCCTTCGTGCTCGGCGGCCATGGCGACACCATGGTGCCGCTGGTGCGTTACTCGACGGTAGCCGGTATTCCGCTGCCCGACCTTGTCAAGATGGGCTGGACCTCGCAGGCCCGCATCGACGAGATCGTCGACCGCACCCGCAATGGCGGGGCCGAGATCGTGAATCTGCTCAAGACCGGTTCGGCCTATTACGCGCCCGCGGCGTCCGCGATTGCGATGGCCGAGAGCTATCTGCGCGACAAGAAGCGCGTCCTGCCCTGCGCGGCCTATCTCAACGGCGAATACGGCGTGAAGGACATGTATGTCGGCGTTCCCGTCGTGATCGGCTCGAAGGGCATCGAGCGCATCGTCGAAATCGAGCTCGCGGGCAAGGACCGCGACGCTTTCGACAAGTCGGTCGGGGCGGTGCAGGGGCTGGTCGATGCCTGCAAGAAGATCGCGCCGGATCTGCTCGGCCGCTGATCGCCAGCGCGCCGCCCGCGACGCGTTTTGCGGGGGCGAGAACGGGTTCGATAGAAATTGCCAAATATTGGTATACGGTATACCAACTGAAATGAGTCTGCCCATTCGCCGCGCAAGCTTCGGGAACACGTTCAAATGAATATCCACGAATACCAGGCCAAAGTGCTCCTGAGCGAATTCGGGGTGCCGATCTCTAGGGGTGTGCCGGTGCTGCGGCCAGAGGATTCCGACGTGGCGGCGAAGACGCTGCCCGGTCCGATCTGGGTGGTGAAGAGCCAGATCCACGCCGGCGGTCGCGGCAAGGGCAAGTTCAAGGAGGCCTCTGCCGGCGACAAAGGCGGGGTCCGGATCGCCAAGTCGGTGGCCGAGGTCAATGAATTCGCCAAGCAGATGCTGGGGGCGACCCTGGTCACGGTGCAGACCGGTCCGCACGGCAAGCAGGTCAACCGGCTCTACATCGAGGACGGCTCCGACATCGACAAGGAGTTCTACCTCTCGATCCTGGTCAATCGCGAGACCTCGGAGGTCTCCTTCGTCGTGTCCACCGAAGGCGGCGTCAACATCGAGGATGTCGCCCACAACACGCCGGAAAAGATCGTCACCTTCTCGGTCGACCCGGCCACCGGCATCATGGCCCATCACGGCCGTACCGTCGCGAAGGCCCTGAACCTCACCGGCGAACTGGCCAAGCAGGCGGAAAAACTGGTGGCGCAGCTCTACGCCGCGTTCACAGCCAAGGACATGGCGATGCTGGAAATCAACCCGCTGGTGGTCACCAAACAGGGCCAGTTGCGGGTGCTCGACGCCAAGGTGTCGTTCGACGATAACGCGCTGTTTCGCCACCCCGAGGTGGCCGCGCTGCGCGACGAGACCGAGGAGGATGCCAAGGAAATCGAGGCGTCGAAATACGATCTCAACTATGTCGCGCTCGACGGCAATATCGGCTGCATGGTCAACGGCGCCGGCCTTGCCATGGCGACCATGGACATCATCAAGCTCTACGGCATGGCGCCGGCCAATTTCCTCGACGTCGGCGGTGGTGCCAACAAGGAAAAGGTCGCGGCTGCCTTCAAGATCATCACTTCCGATCCCAACGTGAAGGGCATCCTGGTCAACATCTTCGGCGGCATCATGAAATGCGACGTCATCGCCGAAGGCGTGGTCGCGGCCGTCAAGGAAGTTGGCCTCAACGTGCCGCTGGTGGTGCGGCTCGAAGGCACCAATGTCGAGCAGGGTAAGCAGATCATCCGTGATTCAGGCCTCAACGTGCTGCCGGCCGACAATCTCGACGATGCCGCGCAGAAAATCGTCAAGGCGGTGAAGGGGAGCTAGAGCCATGGCCGATGACCGTCTCGCTGCGCCTGTGCCGCTGGAAGAGCATCGCAAGCTCGCGGTCTTTGCGGGCGAGTGGGCCGGCGAAGAGACGGTCTATCCCTCGCGCTGGGTGGCCGGCGGATCCGCCACCTCGCATGTCGTGGCGCGCATGGATCTCAACGGCTTCTATCTGATCCAGGACACCCGGCAGACCCGCGATGGCAAGGAAAGCTTCACGACCCACGGCGTCTTCACCTATGACCGCGAGGACCGGCTCTACAAGCTGTTCTGGTACGACTCGCTCGGCTATTACCCGCCCTCGCCGGCGTCGGGGGCCTGGGGCGGCAAGGTCCTCACGCTCGTGCGCGGCTCGCTGCGCGGCAATGCGCGCCATCTCTACGAGATCGTCGACGACAACACCTACACGATGAAGATCCAGTTCTCGCCGGACGCAGAAGGCTGGGCCGACGTGCTCACCGGCACGTATCGGCGGCTCAACTGATGCGAGAGTCTGTCGAAGGTTGAGATGGATCAGTTTTGGACGCTCCTCAAAAGCTGGCTCCCGTTCATCGTACTCATGGCGATCTGGTTTCTCTTCCTGCGGCGACCGGTCACGCGTCGCGTAACTGACTGGCTACGTGCGCGAAAGAAATGACAAGAAACAATACCAACTCAGGCCCTGAACGAATTGAAAAGCAGGTAAATCCATGTCCGTTCTGATCGACAAGAACACCAAAGTCATCTGCCAGGGTTTTACCGGCAAGAACGGCACCTTCCATTCCGAGGCCGCGATCGCCTATGGCACCAGGATGGTCGGCGGCACCTCGCCGGGCAAAGGCGGCGCCATGCATCTTGGCCTGCCGGTGTTCGACACCGTCGCCGAGGCACGCGAGAAGACCGGCGCCGATGCCAGCGTGATCTACGTGCCGCCGCCGGGCGCGGCGGATGCGATCTGCGAGGCGATCGATGCGGAAATCCCGCTGATCGTCTGCATCACCGAAGGCATTCCGGTACTCGACATGGTGAGGGTCAAGCGCTCGCTGTCGGGCTCGAAGTCGCGGCTGATCGGGCCGAACTGCCCGGGCGTCATGACCGCCGGCGAATGCAAGATCGGCATCATGCCGGCCAACATCTTCAAGCCGGGGTCGGTCGGCATCGTTTCCCGTTCCGGCACCCTGACCTACGAGGCCGTGTTCCAGACCTCGCAGGAGGGCCTCGGCCAGACCACCGCGGTCGGCATCGGCGGCGATCCCGTGAAGGGCACCGAGTTCATCGATGTGCTCGAAATGTTCCTGGCCGATCCCAAGACCACCTCGATCGTCATGATCGGCGAGATCGGCGGATCGGCGGAAGAGGATGCGGCCCAGTTCCTGAAAGACGAGGCCAAGCGGGGCCGCAAGAAGCCGATGGTCGGGTTCATTGCCGGCGTCACCGCGCCTCCCGGCCGGCGCATGGGTCATGCCGGCGCGATCATTTCCGGGGGCAAGGGCGATGCGGGCTCCAAGACCGCAGCCATGGAAGCGGCCGGAATCACCGTCTCGCCGTCGCCGGCACGGCTCGGGCATACCCTTGCCGAAAAGTTGAAAGCTTAGTTCAGTTCTTGGTTCTTTTCAGCGCGATCATTTGCACTAAATAAGGTAAATGGTCCCCATCGGGCTGACCGTTGCCGGGGATCAGCTTTTTTTGCGCCGTCTACTACGCGCGAAGTGAAAATCACCAGGACGCCATCCATGTCTCGCCAGGACGCGAACGCCGCTTTTGCCCTTTCCTCGTTTTTGCAGGGCACCAACGCCAGCTATATCGACGAAATCTACGCCCGCTACGAAAAGGACCCTGCCTCGGTCGACAGCGAGTGGCAGGAGTTTTTCCGCAGCCTGAAAGACCCGCCGGTCGACGTCCTCAAGAATGCGGCAGGCCCATCCTGGGCCCGCGACAACTGGCCGCTCGCGCCGCGCGACGAACTTACCTCCGCCCTGGACGGCAACTGGGCGGAGGTCGAAAAGGCGGTCGGCGCCAAGATCGTGGCCAAGGAGCAGGCCAAGGCCCAGGCCAGGGGCGTCGAGTTGACGGCGGCCGACGTCCATCAGGCGACGCGCGATTCGGTCCGCGCGCTGATGCTGATCCGCGCCTACCGGATGCGGGGCCATTTCCATGCCAAGCTTGATCCGCTCGGCATCGAGGCGCCGCGCGATCGCGAGGAGCTGGATCCGCGCTCCTACGGCTTTGCCGAAGCCGATTTCGACCGCAAGATCTTCCTCGATCACGTGATAGGCCTTGAATATGGGTCTTTGCGCGAGATTGTCGCGATCTGCGAGCGCACCTATTGCCAGACGCTCGGCGTCGAATTCATGCACATCACCAATGCCGCGCAGAAGGCCTGGATCCAGGAGCGCATCGAGGGACCCGACAAGGAAATCAGCTTCACCCGGGAAGGCCGGCGCGCCATTCTGATGAAGCTGGTCGAGGCCGAGGGTTTCGAGAAATTCTGCGACACCAAATTCACCGGCACCAAGCGCTTCGGGTTGGATGGCGGCGAATCCCTGATTCCGGCGCTGGAACAGATCATCAAGCGCGGCGGCAATCTCGGCGTCAAAGAAGTCGTCGTCGGCATGCCGCATCGCGGTCGGCTCAATGTGTTGACCCAGGTAATGGGCAAGCCGCATCGCGCGCTGTTCCACGAGTTCAAGGGCGGCTCGGCCAACCCCGACGCGGTCGAAGGCTCGGGCGACGTCAAATACCATCTCGGCGCATCGAGCGACCGCGAGTTCGACGGCAACCGGATCCACTTGTCGCTGACTGCCAACCCCTCGCATCTGGAGATCGTCGATCCGGTGGTGCTCGGCAAGGTCCGCGCCAAGCAGGACCAGCACGGCGATCCCCCGGACATGCGCATTTCCGTGCTGCCGCTGCTGATGCATGGCGACGCGGCGTTTGCCGGCCAGGGCGTGGTGGCGGAATGCTTCAGCCTGTCCGACCTGAAGGGCTATCGCACCGGCGGCTCGATTCATTTCATCGTCAACAACCAGATCGGCTTCACCACCTATCCGCGCTATTCGCGCTCCTCGCCTTATCCTTCCGACGTCGCGAAGATGATCGATGCGCCGATCTTCCACGTCAACGGCGACGATCCGGAAGCGGTGGTGTTCGCGGCCAAGGTCGCGACCGAATTCCGGCAGAAATTCCACAAGCCGGTCGTGATCGACATGTTCTGCTACCGCCGGCACGGTCACAACGAAGGTGACGAGCCGGCCTTCACCCAGCCGGTAATGTACAAGAGGATCGCGTCGCATCCGTCGACCTTGGAGATCTATGCCAAGCGCCTGATCACCGAGGGCGTGATGACCGAGGGCGAGGTCGACAAGGCCAAGGCCGACTGGCGCGCGCGGCTCGATGCCGAGTTCGAGGCCGGCACCGGATACAAGCCCAACAAGGCGGACTGGCTCGACGGCAAATGGGCCGGCTTCAAGTCGGCCGATCAGGAAGAGGATGCGCGGCGCGGCGTCACCGGCGTCGACGTCACGGTGCTCAAGGAGATCGGGCGCAAGATCACCAAGGTGCCCGACGGCTTCAGGGTCCACCGCACCATCCAGCGCTTCCTCGACAATCGCATGAAAGCGATCGACAGCGGCGTGGGTCTGGATTGGTCGACCGGTGAGGCGCTGGCGTTCTGTTCGCTGCTGCAGGAAGGCCGTCACGTGCGGCTGTCCGGCCAGGACTCCGAGCGCGGCACCTTCTCGCAGCGGCACTCGGTGCTGATCGACCAGGAGGACGAGAGCCGCTACACGCCGTTCAACCATCTCGGCGTCGATCAGGGCCACTACGAGGTCATCAACTCATTGTTGTCGGAAGAGGCCGTGCTCGGCTTCGAATACGGCTATTCGCTGGCCGAGCCGAACGCACTCGCGCTCTGGGAGGCGCAGTTCGGCGACTTCGCCAATGGCGCCCAGGTGCTGTTCGACCAGTTCATCTCTTCCGGCGAGCGCAAATGGCTGCGCATGTCCGGCCTGGTCTGCCTGTTGCCGCACGGTTATGAGGGACAGGGGCCGGAGCATTCCTCGGCGCGGCTCGAGCGTTATTTGCAGATGTGCGCCGAGGACAACATGCAGGTGGTGTACCCGACCACGCCGGCGAATTATTTCCATGTGCTGCGGCGTCAGCTGCATCGCGAAATCCGCAAACCGCTGATCCTGATGACGCCGAAGTCGCTGCTGCGGCACAAGCGCGCAGTGTCGCGGCTCGACGAACTCGGCAAGGATACCACGTTCCATCGCATTCTCTATGATGACGCGCAGATGCTGCCCGACGAGAAGGTCAAGCTCGTGAGCGACGAGAATATCCGCCGCCTCGTGCTGTGCGCGGGCAAGGTCTACTACGACCTCTACGAGGAGCGCGAGAAGCGCGGCGTCGACGACATCTACCTGATGCGCATCGAACAGCTCTACCCGGTGCCGCTGAAGGCGCTGGTGCAGGAGGTCGGCCGGTTCAAGAACGCCGAAATCGTGTGGTGCCAGGAAGAGCCGCGCAACATGGGCTCATGGCACTTCATCGAGCCCTATCTGGAGTGGGTGCTGAACCAGACCAATGCCAAGAACAAGCGGCCGCGTTATGCCGGCCGCGCGGCCTCGGCCGCGACCGCCACGGGTTTGATGTCGAAACATCTCGCCCAGCTCAAGGCACTGCTCGACGACGCGCTAAACTAGAAGCACAGCTCGTCATGCCCCGCGAATGCGGGCATCCAGTAACCCGTGCCGTTCGGTTTTCGATCACTGGCCTCGCGGATTACTGGACCCTCCGCTATCGCGGAGGATGACAGCGAAGGTTTTATGACTGCTGAGGGTATTGAGGAAGCATACCATGACTGAAATTCGCGTTCCGACGTTGGGCGAGTCCGTCACCGAGGCCACCATCGGCCGCTGGTTCAAGAAGGCCGGGGATGCAGTGGCGGTGGATGAGCCGCTGGTCGAGCTCGAGACCGACAAGGTCACGATCGAGGTCCCGGCGCCCTCCGCTGGCGTGCTCGGCGAAATCGCGGCGAAGGATGGCGACACCGTCGCGGTCGGCGCCCTGCTTGGCCAGATCAACGACGGTGCAGCCGGTGCGTCCGCGAAGCCGGCCGCTGCGCCTGTCAAGCCGGCAACACCGGTCCCGTCAGCGCCGGCGTTCACCGTGCCAGCGGCGCCCCCGAAGGCCATGCCGGCGGATGCGCCGCTCGCCCCCTCGGTGCGCAAGCTCTCGGCCGACAGTGGCATCGACGCCTCGACCGTGCCCGGTTCCGGCAAGGATGGCCGTGTCACCAAGGGTGACATGCTGGCAGCGATCGAGAAGGCGGCGTCAACCCCGACGCCGGTCAATCAGCCGGCCGCCGCGGTGCAGGTCCGCGCACCATCTCCGGCCGACGATGCCGCGCGCGAGGAGCGCGTAAAGATGACGCGACTGCGCCAGACCATCGCGCGGCGGCTGAAGGACGTGCAGAACACGGCGGCGATGCTGACGACCTTCAACGAGGTCGACATGACCCACATCATGGCGCTGCGCGCGCAGTACAAGGACGTCTTCGAGAAGAAGCACGGCTCCAAGCTGGGTTTCATGGGCTTCTTCACCAAGGCCTGCGTGCAGGCATTGAAGGACGTTCCCGCCGTCAATGCCGAGATCGACGGCACCGACCTGATCTACAAGAACTACTATCACGTCGGCGTCGCGGTCGGCACCGATCGCGGCCTCGTGGTGCCGGTGGTACGCGACTGCGACCAGAAATCGATCGCCGAGATCGAAAAGGCGATCGCCGATTATGGCCGGCGCGCCCGCGACGGCCATCTCAAGATCGAGGAGATGCAGGGCGGCACCTTCACCATCACCAATGGCGGCATCTATGGATCTCTGATGTCGACGCCGATCCTGAACGCGCCGCAGTCCGGCATTCTCGGCATGCACAAGATCCAGGACCGCCCCATGGTCGTCGCCGGCAAGATCGAGGTGCGCCCGATGATGTATCTGGCGCTGTCCTACGACCACCGCGTCATCGATGGCAAGGATGCGGTGACCTTCCTGGTGCGAGTCAAGGAAGGCCTGGAGGACCCGGCAAGGTTGGTGCTCGACCTGTGACGGAGTAGGTCCATGGCATTCGGACCCAATCCTCCGCCGATCCAGGCCCACATCTGTGTCAAGGGCGGACTGCAAGCGATCGCTTTCTACAAGAAGGCGTTCGGTGCCGAGTGTCCATTTCAGCAACTCACCGAGGACGGCAAGCGGGTGATGCACGCCAATATCGAGTTGTTTGGCAGCGAAGTGATGCTGCACGACGAATTTCCGGAATTTGGCGGTGACGTCTTGTCACCGTTGAGCCGCGGCGGCGCCAGCATGACCATCAACGTCAATTTGCCGAAGGCGGCGGATGTCGATGCAGCCGTCCACCGCGCGCGATCCTCTGGTGCTGAAGTCGTGACGACCGCGCAAGATATGTTCTGGGGTGCGCGTTATGGGCGCGTGCGCGACCCCTTCGGCCATGTCTGGGCGTTCAATGCACCGCTAAAGGAGATTGCGGCTTGATCAATCATGCGATCATCGTTCGCGGCAAACGGAGGCCAAATTGACCGACAGGGTTGTCATCATCACCGGCGGCAGCCGCGGCATCGGCCGCGCCACCGCGCTCGCCGCCGCGGCACGCGGCTATCGGATCTGTCTCGGCTATGCCAGCAACGAGGCCGCCGCAGACAGCGTGGTCGCGGCCATCGAGGCGAACAACGGCAAGGCCGTCGCGGTCAAGTGCGATGTCGGCAAGGAGAGCGACATCCTGGCGCTGTTCGCGGCCGCCGACAAGTTCGGCACGCTGGGCGCGCTCGTCAACAACGCCGGCATCGTCGGAACGACGTCGCGGGTCGACGAGATGTCGGCCGAGCGCATCCAGCGCATGATGGAGGTCAATGTCACCGGCAGCATCCTGTGCGCGCGCGAGGCGGTGAAGCGGATGTCGACGCGACATGGCGGCAAAGGCGGCGTCATCGTCAACCTGTCGTCGGTGGCTTCCAAGCTCGGCTCGCCCAATACCTATGTCGATTACGCGGCCTCCAAGGGCGCGATCGATTCCTTCACGGTCGGGCTCGGTCACGAGGTCGCTGACGAAGGCATTCGCGTCGCCGCGATCCGGCCCGGCCTGATCGATACCGAAATCCATGCCTCGGGCGGCGAGCCGGACCGCGCGCACCGGCTTGCGCACATGGTGCCGATGAAGCGCGTCGGCACCGCTGACGAGATCGCCAACGCCATCGTCTGGCTGATATCGGACGATGCCTCCTACGTGACCAGCGCTATCCTCGACGTCTCGGGCGGGCGCTAATCCCCGGCACTTTCCTCACCTAGCGGAATTTCGATCATGGCATCTTACGATCTCGTTGTCATCGGCACCGGTCCCGGTGGATATGTCTGCGCGGTGCGCGCGGCGCAGCTCGGCATGAAGGTGGCCGTGATCGAGAAGAACGCGACGCTGGGCGGCACCTGCCTCAATATCGGCTGCATGCCGTCGAAGGCGCTGCTGCACGCCTCCGAAATGTTCGAGGAGGCGGCGCATTCCTTCGCCAAGATGGGCGTGAGCGTCTCGGCGCCGAAACTCGATCTGCCCGCGATGATGAACTTCAAGCAGCAGGGCATCGACGGCAACGTCAAGGGCGTCGAGTTCCTGATGAAGAAGAACAAGATCGACGTCATCGCCGGCCGCGGCAAGATTCTTGGCGCCGGCAAGGTCGAGGTGACCGGCGGCGACGGCAAGGCGCAACTGATCGAGACCCGGAACATCGTGATCGCCACCGGCTCCGACATCGCGCGGCTGAAGGGCATCGAGATCGACGAGCGGCGCATCGTGTCGTCCACCGGCGCGCTGGCGCTCGACAAGGTCCCCGAAAAACTACTGATCGTCGGCGCCGGCGTGATCGGGCTCGAGCTTGGCTCGGTCTGGCACCGGCTCGGCGCGCAGGTCACGGTGGTGGAATTCCTCGACCGTATTTTACCGGGGATGGATGGCGAGGTGGCGAAGCAGTTCCAGCGCATTCTGGAAAAGCAAGGCTTTGCGTTCAAGCTCGGCGCCAAGGTGACCGGCGTCGATACCTCGGGCAACAGGCTGGTTGCGAAAGTCGAACCGGCGGCCGGCGGCAATGCCGAGACGCTCGAGGCGGACGTCGTGCTCGTCTGCATCGGCCGCGTGCCATACACTGAGGGGCTCGGACTGCAGGAAGCCGGTGTCGCGCGCGACAATCGCGGTCGCGTTCAGATCGATGCGCATTTTTCGACCAGCGTGAAGGGGGTCTATGCGATCGGCGACGTCGTCGCCGGACCGATGCTCGCGCACAAGGCGGAGGACGAAGGCGTCGCCTGCGCGGAGATCATCGCGGGCCAGGCCGGGCATGTGAACTACGACGTGATCCCGGGGGTCGTGTATACAACTCCGGAAGTCTCCGCCGTAGGCCAGACGGAAGAGGAGCTCAAGCAGGCAGGGCACGCCTATACCGTCGGGAAATTCCCCTTTACGGCGAATGGTCGCTCAAAGGTTAACCAGACCACGGACGGATTCGTGAAGGTTCTCGCAGATGCGAAGACCGATCGGGTGCTTGGCGTCCACATTATCGGCCGCGAAGCCGGCGAAATGATCCATGAAGCGGCCGTATTGATGGAGTTTGGTGGCTCGGCAGAAGATCTGGCGCGGACCTGTCATGCCCATCCCACGCGATCGGAAGCCATTAAGGAAGCGGCGCTTGCAGTAGGTAAGCGCGCCATACACATGTGATAGATGCCGATCCTTGAGACCTCGCGTCCCGAATCCGAAGATCGCAGCATTGTGAGACGTTCCCGTTGGGTAAACTACGGATTCGAAAGGACACGAGAAATTTATGATTCTAGTGTGCCTTTGGTTCAGAAGGTTCTGTTGATGAATTCGCAGCGACCATGACGAAAACTTCTGATCCAGCACGGGGATAACAGGGATGCTGCGCCGCCTTCTACAGCCGTTCTGGATTTTGCTTGCAATCATCTTCCTGATCGAGGCGTGGCTGTGGGATCAACTTGAGCCGATCGTGGCGCGCGCGGTGGCAGCGATACCGCTGCATGCCTTCAAGCAATGGCTGGCCGAACGGGTCGACGAGTTGTCGCCAGCGATGACGCTGGTCGTGTTCATCGTCCCGGTGATCCCGCTGTTTCCGCTGAAAATGGTCGGCCTGTGGCTGCTCGCCCACGAATATTGGACCAGCGCGATCTTCACCATCCTGTTCGCCAAGTTTCTTGGCGTCGGCGTCATGGCGTTCGTCTTTGACGTGACGCGGCCGAAACTTCTGGAGATGGCCTGGTTCGAGAAACTCTATGACTTTATCATCGCGATGCGGACCAAGGCCGCCGCGCTGGTCGATCCGATCAAGGTCCGCATTGTCGATATTCTCTGCGGCGATGGCGAAGGCTGGTCGTCGCGGACCTTGCGGCTGATCCAGCGCTTTCGCCGCAGCGTGCACGCGGCGCGGTGAGCGACAACTTCTTCCTCCCTCTAGAGCGTGATGGGGTTAGGTTGAATTGTTGCCGCTAAGGAAGTGAGCTCCCTCGTCCCGTTCTTACGGGGGCGAGACGAGCAAAGCTCGCTCTGAGAGGGTTGGGGTGAGGGGCTTTCACGGCGAATTCAGCTAGCGGAGAGTCCCCCTCACCCGAAATTCGCTATCGCGAATTTCGACCTCTCCCCGCAAGCGGGGCGAGGTGGAGCAAGCGGCGCATCCCGATTTAATCAAAAGCCATCACGCGCTAGGGCAGATGCAGCAGATGCGGTGCGTAGATGCCGAGCGCGGTCATGCCGATTCCTGCGATCGCCAGCAGGCCTGAGATCCAGGCCAGCGCGACCATGCCGGTGATGATGGTGGCGGAAGCAAGCACGATGCCGATCTGGAAGGCGGCGGACGCAAGCTCATAGTGATGGTATTTCGCGGTCGCGAGATCGCGCTCTTCCTCGGCGTGCTTGGCCCGCTCGGACAATTCAGCCTGTCCTTCGCCGCTCTTGGGATCGGAGCGGTAGCGTTCCGCGGTCTTCTGCCAGTCGTCGATCTGTTTCTGCAGCGCGGCCTTGGCCGTGCCGTCGCCGGTCGAACCAACGGCCAGTTTGCCCTGCTCGGCCGCGGTCTGCACCACCGTGTGACGAATGCTCTTGGCCTGGAAGAAGGCCCAGAGATTCGAAGCCTCGACGTTCAAGCTGATCGATTCGGTCTGCGCGCCCTTGCCGAGCGTTTCCGACAGTGCGAGGCAGAGCGCGATCACCGCGATCAGCAGTGCGATCTTGCGGTTCTCGCTCGAGGCTTCCTTGGCTTGATCCGCCTGCTCCATGCTCTCATGTGCGCTCATGATCCCCTCCTGCTGCGACCGGCTTTCGAACACGATTGCCGAACAAAGAGCTATCGCGCAAGGGGCAAGCCGGTGTGACGAAAAGGTATCACCGGGCATGATCCCGAAATGTGGATACCGGTTTTCGGAGCAGATCATGCCCAAAAAACATGATCAGCGCATGGTCCCGAAAACTGGGTATCGGTTTTCGGATCAGCGCCGCGGATGCGTGCTGCGATAGACTTCCAGCAGCCGCTCGGTGTCGATGCCGGTATAGACCTGCGTGGTCGAGAGCGAGGCGTGGCCGAGCAGTTCCTGGATCGCGCGCAAGTCACCGCCGCGCGACAGCAGGTGGGTGGCAAAGGAATGCCGCAGCGCGTGAGGCGTGGCGCTGTCGGGCATCCCCAGCGCGCCACGCATGCGTTCCATGGTGAGCTGGATGATGCGCGGGCTGAGCGGGCCGCCGCGGGCGCCGACAAAGATCGGCGAATCCTGGGCGAGATGGTGCGGACATATTGCCGCATAGTCCTGGATGAGCCCGAGCACGTTTTGCAGCACCGGGACCATCCGCGTCTTGTTGCCCTTGCCGGTCACGACGAGGACGTCGCCCTTGCTCGGCAGCGGCACGTCGCGGCGCTTCAAGCCAAGCGCTTCGGAGATGCGCAGGCCCGATCCGTAGAGCAGCGCCATCACGGCGGCGTCGCGTGCCAGGATCCAGGTCTCGCGGCTTTCGCCGGCGCGCTCATCGGCGTCGGCAAGGCGCTTGGCGGCGACGATGCCGATCGGTTTGGGCAGGCTCTTGCCGACCTTCGGGGTGCGAATCGCCGATAACGCTGCGACCTTGCCCCGGCCCTCGCGCTCCAGAAAACGCCCGAACGACCGAAGCCCCGCCAGCGCGCGCATCAGCGAGCGTCCGGCGATGTCGTCGGCGCGCCGCATCGCCATGAAGGCCCTGACATCGCTCGCCTCCAGCGCCGCAAAGCGGGACAGTGTGACCCGCGCCCCCCAATGCATGCAGAGAAAATCAAGACACTGGCGCAGATCGCGCGCGTAGGCCTCCAGCGTTTTCGGCGACAGCCGCCGCTCGGTGCGCAGATGCGTGAGCCAACGGGTCATTTCGAGCGCCAGGGTGCCGTCGGCGCTGGCGATCTCGACCGGTTCGGTTGCACGGGATGCTTTGGCCATCGGGACTCTGTCTTCCGATTTGAGCGACTATATCGCACTATTCGCGTTTACCCTTCGCTAACTTCGGCAACGGCGCGCGGGGCGAGACTGGCCGCGCCGGCAGCCGCGTCCTAAGCTTGCCGCCTCCGCGACCAGCGAATCTGATTCTCCGATGGACCATGCCACGCGCACCAGCACGTCATCCGCAGCATCGACCCGAATCGTCGATGTGCTGGTGCCTGTCGCGCTCGACCAGGCCTATTCCTATCGCGTGCCGCGCGGCATGGAGCTGAAGGCCGGCGACGTGGTGGGCGTGCCCCTTGGCCCGCGTGAGGTGCTTGCGGTGGTCTGGGCCGAGAACGCCAATCCCGACCCGCGCCTGCACAACCGCCTCAAGGACGTCAGCGAGAAGCTCGAGGTGCGGCCGCTGAAACAGGAGCTGCGGTCGCTGGTCGACTGGGTCGCCAACTACACGCTGTCGCCGCGCGGCATGGTGCTGCGCATGTGCTTGAGGATGGGCGAGCATCTCGGCCCCGAGCGGGTGCGGTTGGGGGTGCGGCTGGTCGGCGAAGCGCCGCAGCGGCTGACGCCGGCGCGGCGCCGGCTGATCGGGGTGCTGTCCGATCGCCTGCTTCACGGCAAATCCGACGTCGCGCGCGAAGCCGGCGTCAGCGCGTCGGTGATTGATGGCCTGGTCGATGAGGGCACGCTTGCGACCGAAGCGATGCCGCCGCCGCCGGCACCGCCTGCACCCGACCCGGCCTACGACCAGCCGGAATTTTCCCGGCAGCAGCGCAGCGCCGTCGACGCGATGCGGGCACTGGCCGCCAACGGCACCTTCCATGTCGCGCTGCTCGACGGCGTCACCGGCTCGGGCAAGACCGAAGTCTACTTCGAGGCCATCGCCGAAGTGATCCGCCGCGGCAAGCAGGCGCTGATCCTGATGCCGGAGATCGCGCTGACAGGACAATTCCTCGACCGTTTCGCGCGGCGTTTCGGGGTGCGGCCGCTGGAATGGCATTCCGAGCTGACCCCGCGCACGCGGCAACGCAACTGGGCGGCGATTTCGGCCGGCGAAGCGTCGGTGGTGGTCGGCGCGCGGTCGGCGCTGTTCCTGCCCTATGCCGATCTCGGCCTGATCGTGGTCGATGAGGAGCATGACCAGGCCTACAAGCAGGAGGAGGGCACGCACTACCATGCCCGCGACATGGCGGTGGTGCGCGCCCACATCGCCAAAATTCCGATCGTGCTCGCCTCTGCCACGCCATCGGTGGAAACCGAGGTCAATGCCCGCAAGAGCCGTTACCAGCGCATCGTGCTGCCGTCGCGTTTCGGCGGCCAGCATATGCCCCATATCGAGGCAATCGATCTGCGCCGCGAACAGCCGGCCCGCGGCCGCTTCATCTCGCCGCGCCTTGCCGAGCAGATTCGTCTCGCCATCGAGCGGCGCGAACAGGCGCTGCTGTTTCTCAATCGCCGCGGCTACGCGCCGCTGACCTTGTGCCGCGCCTGCGGGCACCGCTTTGCCTGCACGATTTGCGACGCCTGGCTGGTCGACCACCGCTTTCGTCAGCGGCTGGTCTGCCATCATTGCGGGTTTTCGATGCCGCGCCCTCAGGTCTGTCCGCACTGTCAGGCCGAGGAAACGCTGGTTGCCGTCGGCCCCGGGGTCGAACGCCTCCAGGAGGAGGCGGCAAGCCTGTTTCCCGACGCCCGCACCATGGTGCTGTCGAGCGATCTCATCACCTCGATCGAGGCCATGCGCGCCGAACTCAACGATATCGCGGAAGGCCGCGTCGACATCATCATCGGCACCCAGCTGGTGGCCAAAGGCCATCATTTTCCGAGGCTCAATCTGGTCGGTGTGGTCGATGCGGATCTCGGCCTCAGCAACGGCGATCCGCGGGCTGCCGAGCGCACCTGGCAGCTGCTCAACCAGGTGATCGGGCGCGCCGGCCGCGACCAGGGCCGCGGCGTCGGCTACCTGCAGACCCACCAGCCCGAACATCCCGTGATGAAGGCTTTGGTGGCCTGCGACCGCGAGGCGTTTTACGCCAGCGAAATCGAGGCGCGCGAGCGCACCCTCTATCCGCCGTTCGGCAGGCTCGCCAGCCTGATCGTATCAGCGGGCGACCGGCCGACCGCGGAAGGTTTCGCGCGGCGGCTGGTGGCGACCGCGCCGCGTGACGAGCATGTCCAGGTGCTGGGGCCGGCGGAAGCGCCGCTCGCCGTCATCAAGGGGCGTTACCGGTTCCGGCTGCTGTTGAAGTCCGCCCGCGGCTTCGACCTGTCGAACTATCTGCGGCAATGGCTCGCCGCGGGCCCCAAAACCAAGGGTAACCTCAAGCTCGAGGTCGACGTCGATCCGCAGAGCTTCTTGTAGTCCATCTGCCGTCATTGCTTCGTCGCTTCGTGCCCGGGAAGTAACAACGCGACGTCTCAGACGTGGCGACCACGAGGGTCGCCCCTACGGGATCGACATGGCGTAGGGGCGACCCTCGTGGTCGCCCTGCTTCGACGCGCAATAACGGTTGAGTAGTCAGCCAGAACAAAAAGGGCCTGCCGCCACATGGACGGCAGGCCCTTTTCCGGCGCGCAAACGAATTCTCGCGGGAAACGCCGCCTGCGACGCCGTTGCGGATGTTTGCGAGGGTTGGCGCCCAAAACGCCCTAGGAGACGACCTCGGCGGTCACGCGACCGACGCCGGCGCCGGTCAGACCGATGGCGCGGGCAGCGCCGGTCGAGAGGTCGAGGACGCGGCCGCGGATAAACGGACCGCGGTCATTGACGGTCACGACGACGCTGCGGTCGCCATGAGTCACCCGCAGCCTGGTGCCGAAGGGCAGCGAGCGATGGGCGCAGGTCATGGCGTTCTGGTTGAAGCGCGCGCCAGACGCCGTCCGGCTGCCGGACTCGTTGCCGTAATAGGAGGCCATCCCCGAAAATGCGTGCCCGCCTCCGAACTTGGAGAAGATCGATGCATTGGCGTCGCGCCAGCCGTCCGGGCTGGCCGCGGCCGAGAGGTGGTGGTGATGGCGATGATGATGCCCGGTCTTGGCCGAAGCTTCGGTGGCGGTTCCACCGACCAGGAGAGTTGCGGCGAAAAAGGCGAACGCCGTGCGCGTGCGGGTTACGGATCCCGCTGCCGGGTTGTTCAATATCTGCATTAGATCTGTCCCTCAAGATAGTAATGCCACATATGTGGCCAGTGGAGCCCCCGTACGTTTTAGAGGAACTCGCCGTTTGGTGATCCAATGCGGCACGATTTAGGCAGTATAGGTCGGCTGAAACATCTTGTGACTAATGGACCCTCTCTTAAGAAGTTCCGTAATATGTTCACTTAACGATTTATTAACTGATTGAATACTTCATAATACTGAAGATCCAAGTCTTGGTTGCGGTGCGAAAGATTTCATCAAGTAATCCGCGGGGCGAATAACTCTCGGGCGCAACCGACGATCCGATTGCCTTTCATGGCCGCCATGCACGCGCAGCTGGAACGATTGGCGGCCGGCCGACGCCCGACCGGAGGTCCCGCGTAGAGGACGAGGGAATCGCTGCGCTCGCGGAGGGGGAAGGAGAGGCGTGTCGAAAGCCCGAACGCGCGACGATTAGGTCGCCGCAGCGTGTTCCGTCATGTTGCACCTGCGCTCTTGCTATGTTAGCAAAGCCGCGATTTTTCCGATCTCGGCGCGACCGTGCCGATCGAAAATCGAAGTCCCGCTTGAATTCCAAGGGCTTGAATCGCTAGGCGCCAGTGTTGAGGCGACGGTTTTTCCCTTGCGAGTTTGACAGCTGAAAGAGCGCGTCTGTGGCTGCAGAAGATCCGTCGGTTTCGGGAGTGTCCGGCCGTTATGCAACGGCCTTGTTCGAGCTGGCGCGCGATGAAAAAAGCGTCGATGCGGTCAAGGCAGAGCTCGATCGGTTCGATGCCATGCTGGCCGAGAGTGCCGATCTGAAGCGGCTGGTCCGCAGTCCGGTGTTTTCGGCCGATGCGCAATCGAAAGCGCTTGCCGCCGTGCTCGACGCGGCCGCTATCACGGGCATTTCCGCGAATTTCCTGAAAGTTCTCACCGCCAACCGCCGACTGTTCGCGGTCACGGACGTGATCCGTGCGTTCCGCGCGCTGGTGGCGAAGTTCAAAGGCGAGGCGACGGCCGACGTCACGGTTGCCGAGACGCTCAGCGACAAGAACCTGGACACCTTGAAGGCCGCGCTGAAAGCGGTGACCGGCAAGGACGTCGCACTCAACGTGAATGTCGATCCCTCGATCATCGGCGGGCTTGTGGTCAAGCTCGGCAGCCGCATGGTCGATAGCTCGCTTCGCACCAAACTCAATTCGATCAAGCACGCGATGAAAGAGGCAGGCTGATGGACATCCGCGCCGCGGAAATTTCCGCGATCCTCAAGGATCAGATCAAGAATTTCGGCCAGGAGGCCGAGGTTTCCGAAGTCGGACAGGTGCTGTCCGTCGGCGACGGCATCGCCCGCGTCTACGGCCTGGATAACGTCCAGGCCGGCGAGATGGTCGAGTTCGAGAACGGCACCCGCGGCATGGCGCTCAACTTGGAGACCGACAACGTCGGTATCGTGATCTTCGGCGCCGACCGCGAGATCAAGGAAGGCCAGACCGTCAAGCGCACCCGCGCCATCGTCGATACGCCCGTTGGCAAGGGCCTGCTCGGCCGCGTGGTCGACGCGCTCGGCAATCCGATCGACGGCAAGGGCCCGATCCAGGCCGACAAGCGGATGCGAGTCGACGTCAAGGCGCCCGGCATCATTCCGCGCAAGTCGGTCAACGAGCCGATGGCGACCGGGTTGAAGGCGATCGACGCGCTGATCCCGATCGGCCGCGGCCAGCGCGAACTGATCATCGGCGACCGCCAGACCGGCAAGACCGCGATCGCGCTCGACACGATCCTGAACCAGAAGCCGCTCAACGCCCAGACCGACGAGAAGATCAAGCTGTATTGCATCTACGTTGCGATCGGCCAGAAGCGCTCCACGGTGGCGCAATTCGTCAAGGTTCTGGAAGAACAGGGCGCGCTGGAATATTCCATCATTGTCGCTGCCACCGCCTCCGATCCGGCGCCGATGCAGTACATCGCCCCCTTTACCGGCTGCACCATGGGCGAATACTTCCGCGACAACGGCATGCACGCGGTCATCATCTATGACGATCTGTCCAAGCAGGCGGTGGCCTATCGCCAGATGTCGCTGCTGCTGCGCCGCCCGCCCGGCCGTGAAGCCTATCCCGGCGACGTCTTCTACCTGCATTCGCGCCTGCTGGAGCGCGCCGCCAAGCTCAACGACGACCATGGCTCGGGTTCGCTGACCGCGCTGCCGGTGATCGAGACCCAGGCCAACGACGTGTCGGCCTATATTCCGACCAACGTGATCTCGATTACCGACGGCCAGATCTACCTCGAGAGCGATCTGTTCTTCCAGGGCATTCGTCCCGCGTTGAACGTCGGTCTGTCGGTGTCGCGCGTCGGATCGTCGGCGCAGACCAAGGCGATGAAGAAGGTCGCCGGCAAGATCAAGGGCGAGCTCGCGCAATACCGCGAAATGGCGGCATTCGCGCAGTTCGGAAGCGACCTCGACGCCTCGACGCAGCGGCTGCTCAACCGCGGTTCGCGCTTGACCGAGCTGTTGAAGCAGCCGCAATTCTCGCCGCTGAAGATGGAAGAGCAGGTGTGCGTGATCTGGGCCGGCACCAACGGCTATCTCGACCCGCTTCCGCTCAACAAGGTGCGGAGTTTCGAAGACGGTCTGTTGTCGCTGCTGCGCGGCAAGAATGCCGAGATTCTCAACACCATCCGCGATACGCGCGAGTTGTCCGACGATACCGCCGGCAAGCTGAAGACCGCGGTCGAAGGCTACGCCAAAACGTTTGCTTGATTTGCCGTCGTCGCCCGGCCTAGCGGCCGGGCGCGATGAAAGAGTGGCTTGCGGTCGGGTCGGAGATCGGATCGCCGGGGTGAACTGAGAATGGCTTCCCTTAAAGACATGCGGGTCCGCATCGCCTCTACCAAGGCGACGCAGAAGATCACCAAGGCCATGCAGATGGTGGCGGCCTCCAAGCTGCGCCGCGCGCAGAACGCCGCCGAAGCGGCGCGGCCCTACGCCGAAAAGATGGATGCGGTGATTTCGAACATTGCGGCAGCCGCCGCCAGCTCGCCCGGCGCGCCGGTGCTGCTCGCCGGCACCGGCAAGGACCAGGTGCATCTGCTGCTGGTCTGTACCGGCGAACGCGGCCTGTGCGGCGCATTCAACTCCTCGATCGTGCGGTTGGCCCGCGAGCGCGCGCTGGCGCTGATCGCCCAGGGCAAAGAGGTCAAGTTCTTCTGCGTCGGCCGCAAGGGCTATGAGCAGCTGCGCCGCAACTTCGACAAGCAGATCATCGAGCATGTCGACCTGCGCGCGGTGCGTCAGCTCGGCTTCGGCAACGCCGAGGACATCGCGAACAAGGTCATCGCCCGCTTCGACGCCGGCGAGTTCGACGTCTGCACGCTGTTCTATTCGCGCTTCAGGTCGGTGATCTCGCAAGTCCCGACCGCGCAGCAGATCATTCCGCTGGTCGTGGAAGCGCCGGCGGCCAATGCGGGCCCGGCGACATCTTACGAATACGAGCCGGAAGAAGACGAGATCCTCACCCGGCTGTTGCCGCGCAATCTCGCGGTGCAGGTGTTCCGTGCGCTGCTGGAAAACAACGCTTCGTTCTACGGCGCGCAGATGAGCGCGATGGACAATGCCACCCGCAACGCCGGCGACATGATCCGCAAGCAGACCCTGATCTACAACCGAACCCGCCAGGCGATGATCACCAAGGAACTGATCGAGATCATCTCCGGCGCCGAGGCGCTTCGATAGGCTGCATGTCGACGATTGCTTGAGATCAAGAATTCGAAGGAGAGTTTCATGGCTACACCCGCCAATCAGTCCGGACGCATTACGCAAGTCATCGGCGCCGTCGTCGACGTGCAGTTTGAAGGACATCTGCCGGCGATTCTGAACGCGCTCGAGACCCAGAACGGCGGCAACCGTCTTGTGCTCGAGGTCGCCCAGCATCTCGGCGAATCCACGGTGCGCACCATCGCCATGGATACGGCCGAAGGCCTGGTCCGCGGTCAGGAAGTGGCGGACACCGGCGTTCCGATCACTGTGCCGGTGGGCGCGGGCACGCTCGGCCGCATCATGAATGTGATCGGCGAGCCGGTCGATGAAGCCGGGCCGATCAAAGCAGAAGCCACCCGCGCCATTCACCAGCCGGCGCCGGCCTATACTGACCAGTCGACCGAATCGGAAATTCTCGTCACCGGCATCAAGGTCGTCGACCTGCTTGCGCCCTACGCCAAGGGCGGCAAGATCGGGCTGTTCGGCGGCGCCGGCGTCGGCAAGACCGTGCTGATTCAGGAACTGATCAACAACGTCGCCAAGGCGCATGGCGGATACTCGGTGTTCGCCGGCGTCGGCGAGCGGACCCGTGAAGGCAACGACCTCTATCACGAGTTCATCGAATCCGGCGTCAACATGAAGGGCGGCGGCGAAGGCTCCAAATGCGCATTGGTCTATGGCCAGATGAACGAGCCGCCGGGTGCACGCGCCCGCGTCGGCCTCACCGGCCTCACGGTCGCCGAGCATTTCCGCGACCAGGGCCAGGATGTGCTGTTCTTCGTCGACAACATCTTCCGCTTCACCCAGGCCGGCTCGGAAGTGTCGGCGCTGCTGGGCCGCATCCCCTCGGCGGTGGGCTATCAGCCGACGCTTGGCACCGACATGGGCGCGCTGCAGGAGCGCATCACCACCACCACCAAGGGCTCGATCACTTCGATCCAGGCGATCTACGTTCCCGCGGACGACTACACCGATCCGGCGCCGGCGACCACGTTTGCCCATCTCGACGCAACGACCAACCTCGATCGCGCCATCTCGGAGAAGGGAATCTATCCTGCGGTCAACCCGCTGGATTCAACATCACGGATGCTTTCGCCGCTGATCGTCGGCGAGGAGCACTACGAGACCGCGCGTCTGGTGCAGCAAATCCTGCAACGCTACAAATCGCTGCAGGATATCATCGCCATTCTCGGCATGGACGAACTCTCCGAAGAGGACAAGATTACGGTGGCGCGCGCCCGCAAGATCGAGCGCTTCCTGTCGCAGCCGTTCTTCGTTGCCGAAGTCTTCACGGGATCGCCGGGCAAGTTCGTGCAACTCGCCGATACCATCAAGGGTTTTCGCGATCTCTGCGGAGGCAAGTACGATCATCTGCCTGAGCAGGCCTTCTACATGGTCGGCACCATCGAAGAGGCGGTCGAGAAGGGCAAGAAGCTCGCGGCCGAAGCGGCTTGATTTTAACCTTCGTCATTGCCGGGCTTGACCCGGCAATCCATCTCGAAAGAGAAGTTTTTGTTTGATGGACCCGCGGGTCAAGCCCGCGGGTGACAATGGAAAAAACGGAAAGACCATGGCCACCTTCCACTTCGATCTCGTCTCGCCGGAAAAGCTCACTTTCTCCGGAGAGGTCGATCAGGTCGACATCCCCGGCACCGAGGGCGATTTCGGCGTCCTCGCCGGTCACGCACCGGTGGTGGCCACGATCCGGCCGGGCATCCTGACGATAACCACCGGCGGATCGCACGAGAAGGTCATCGTGCTTGGCGGCCTCGCCGAAGTCTCGGCCAAGGGGCTCACCGTGCTTGCCGACGTCGCGACCTCGCTTGCGGACCTCGATCATGCGAAATTCGCCGCGACCATCTCGGAAATGGAAGAGAACCTCAAGGAGAAGCAAGGCTCCGAACTCGACCAGGAGATCGCGCAACTCGATCACTTCAAGAGCATCCAGCATCAGCTCAGCACCACGGCGTTGCACTAATCTTATGCCGTTCCGATTGAATCGGAACGCACACTCTACCTCACTTCATGTATCGACTGTCTTGGGCAGCGAACCGACGCCCAGTTACTCAGGCGCGGTCTTCGCTGCGCGGCAGCTTGGTCACCTTCATTGACAACACCGCCTCGATCAGCTGGTCCTGCGTCAGCCGACCGACCATGAACGGCCTGAACCGCTCGCCCATCCGCAACAGCGCGAAGCCGTAGGTGGTAGACATCATGGCGATGGTCGCCGCCTTGACGGCGCCGTCGTCTGGGTGGTCCAGCGTCGCCGCGACCAAGCTTTCGAAAACCTCGTAGCAAGTTCCGGCGGTCTTGAGCAGGATTGGATCGAGCGGCGGAGCCGTGAGCAGGTCAGACGCGAACATCAGCCGGAACAATTGCGGCCGTTCCGATGCAAAGGACAGATAGGCGCGGCCAGAGCTGGCGAGGCGTGCCTCCGGGCTTCCCCCTGTTCCGATAGCCTCACGATAGATCGCGGTCAGCCTGTCGAAGCCCTCGGCGGCCAAGGCTGCAAGCAACGCGCGCCGATCGGCAAAATGCCGGTAGGGAGCCCCGCGCGACACCTCGAGCGATGCCGCCAGTTCGCGTAGCGACAGATTCTCGTAGCCGATCTTCTCGATCTCTGCCGCCGCCGCCGTCATGAGCGCAGCTCGCAGGTCGCCGTGGTGGTAGGTCGAAATCTTTTCCATGATCAATGTTGACATAGCTTACATTGGAATGCAATGTAAGCGGCGTCAACTTGGCAAAGAGGTTGGGTATGAAGATTGCGGCCGCGGCAATGTCGGTATGTCTCTTGGCCACGGCGCCGGCTCTCTGCGCCGGTTTCGAGCGCGTCACCGTGCCCGATCCCGAGGGCGCGCCGCTCGAAGGCGGCATCTGGTATCCCAGCAAGGCGCCGGCTTCTTCGCAGCAACTCGGTCTCTACGAGCAGACCGTTGCGACCGGTGGCGCAATCGCCGGGCAGGGCTTGCCTCTCATCGTCATGTCGCACGGCAGCGGCGGCTCGTTCGAAGGCCACTACGACACCGCACTGGCACTGGTCGAAGCGGGTTTCGTGGTCGCGGCGATCACCCATACCGGCGACAATTATCGCGACCACAGCGGATTTGCCCGGGTCGAAGAACGGCCGCGTCACATCAAAGTGCTGCTCGACTACATGCTCACGACCTGGCCGCAGCACGATCGGCTCGATCCGGCGCGGATCGGAATGTTCGGCTTCTCCGCCGGTGGTTTTACCGCGCTGGTGACGGTGGGAGGAAATCCCGATCTCACCCGCGTGGCCGAATATTGCGCGGCCCATCCCGACGAGTGGGCCTGTCGCAAAGTCAAGGAGTTCGGCGGCGCACGCCGTGAGGGACCCATCACCTTCGTGCACGACGCGCGCATCGCGGCCGCCGTGATCGCCGCGCCCGCGATCGGCTACAGCTTCACGCCGGAAAGCCTCGCTGGTGTCACCGCGCCGATCCAGCTCTGGCGCGGCGACGCCGACGAGATTCTCCCGCATCCGCGTCACGCCCAGAACGTCTATGAGAGTTTGCCGGTGAAGCCGGACTACCATGTCGTGCCGAACGCCGGCCACTTCGCCTTCCTGGCGCCCTGCACTGCAATGGCTGAACGATATGCGCCGGATATCTGCCGCGACCCCGCGGGCCTCGATCGCGCTGCATTCCACCAGCAATTCAATCTCACATTGGTCGCCTTCCTGGAGGCGAAGCTGCAGGTGCGTCCGTAGCCGCACCGATCCACCGCTTAAAGCCGCAAGCATGCGGCCCGCCCGGGACAGGGAACCCGGTTGCGCGTGGGTGCTTCCGTAGGCATTCTGCAGACCCTGATCGGTGTCTGGACGGCCTTCATGAAACGCAAGATCGCGGCGATTTTTGCGGCCGATATTGCCGGCTACAGCCGACTGGTTGCCGAGGACGAAGAGGAAACGCTGCGGCGGCTGGCGGCCTATCGCGCGGTGACCGACGACTTCATCGTCAAGGCAGGCGGCCGGATCTTCAACACGGCAGGAGACGCGGTGCTGGCCGAGTTTCCGAGCGCGGTCGAGGCGGTGCGCTGCGCGATCGATATTCAGGAAAGTCTGCGAACCCGTAACATGGCGTATCCGCCGAGCCGCCAGATGAGCTTTCGCATCGGTATCACCATCGGCGATGTCGTCGAGCGTGACGGCGACCTGCTTGGGGACGGCGTCAACATCGCGGCGCGTCTCGAAGGCCTCGCCGAGGTCGGCGGCATCTGCGTGTCACGCGCGGTGCATGAGCAGGTTGCCAACAAGCTGTCCGTTCAGTTCGCCGATATCGGCGCGCAGGAGGTGAAGAACATTCCGACCCCTGTCCACGCCTACATGGTGGCGATGCGCCGGGAGGACGGGACCTACGCCACGCCGCAGTTCAAGAAGCCCGCCGCCAAACCAGCCACGAACCCGCACTGGCTGTGGCCGGCGGTCGTGCTCGTCGTTTGCCTCGTGGCGATCGGCGTCGGCGGATTCCTTTATTTCACCAAGATGGAGTTGGCGAGCGGGTCGAAGGAGGTAGCGACGGCTGGCGTCCCGGCCGCGTCATCACCATCACCACCGTCACCGTCACCGTCACCATCACCATCAGTTGCAGCCGTCATCCCCACGCAAGTGCCGGCGAAGGAGGTGTCCACCGCCGCTCCGCCACCCACGCCGCCGATCGTGGTGTCGACCGAAAAGTTCGCAGCGACGAGCGTGCCGTTCATCAGCGACCGGGCCCGGATCGCGCTCGCGAACGAGTATGCCCCGGCCGCCGACTTCAAGGCGTTATCTCTTAACCTTGGCGGATTCAGCGCCTTCGTCACCGCGCAGTCGGGCGAAGAGGCCGCCAAGAATGCTGCCGTCGAGCAATGCCAGAAGCGCGCGGATGCCGCCCAGTCGCCGCGAAAGTGCGAACTGTATGCAGTCGGCGATACCGTTGTGTACGCCCACGGCAAGCCGCCATTGCCGCCATTGCCCTGGATCAGGCATGACCCATCGACCGGGCGCCCGTTCCTGGCCAAAGACATGCCGATCGCGCGTGACGCCAGCAAGAGCAGGCTTGATACACTTTATGTCCCGGCGCGAAAGACCAAGGCGATCGCGCTGGGTCCGGGCGGGGTGTATTTCTTTCTCGTCGCGCTCGATACGGTCGAGGAGGCGCTGCGCCGAACGCTCGAATCCTGTGGTGCGATCGCGGGCGTCCCCTGCATGATCGTTGCGCTCGACGATGCCTTCACCGTGCCGGTGCCGACCAACATGAAGGCGATTGGCTTCTTCAAGCCGGCCAGTAATGCTTCGATCGCGGTCGAGGCACGTGACGACGTCATCCGCAAGCTTGCCGATGCCACAACTGGGTGGAACGCCGTTGCGGTCGGCACGTCGGGCCGTCCGGGACTGGGGCTCAAGGCGACCAGCGAGCAGAACGCGATCAACGACGCGCTCGGCGATTGCGTCAAGCACGACAGCGATTGCCACGTCATCGCGATCGGCCCGTTCGCAGTCGGACCGAATTAGGCAGCGAATTTCGAGAAGCGCTCGGCCACCGTCCGATACACCTCGCGCCGGAACGGCACCACCAGATCGGCGACGCGATCGAGCCGCTCCCATCGCCAGGCGTCGAACTCAGCCGGCTGGCCGTTGCGCGGCGTCGTCGGATCGATCTCGTCGTCGTGGCCGGCAAAGCGCAGCGCAAACCATGTCTGGCGCTGGCCGCGAAATTTCGCGAGCCGATGCGTCGGCGGTCCGTCGTAGGCCGGAAAGTCGTAAGCGAGCCAGCCGGTTTCGCCGAGATAGACGGCATTGGTCACGCCGGTCTCCTCCCAGAGCTCGCGCATTGCGGCCTGCCGCAGGTCTTCGCCATCGTCGACGCCGCCCTGCGGCATCTGCCATTCGTGCCCCGGCAGAATGATTTCGGGGCCATCGCCGCGGAAACGCCGGCCGATCAGCACGCGGCCCTGCGCGTTGAACAGCGCGATGCCGACATTCGGGCGATAGGGTTTGTGATCTGTCGTCAATCGCCATGCCTTTGTCGTCGTTCCGGGGCGCGAGTGAAACGAGCGAACCTCAGATGCGCACTTGCGCATCGGGGAACCTCGAGATTCCGGGTTCATGCTCCGCATGCCCCGGAATGACGGAGCCGCCGCTAGCTGCCAGCAAGCCTGGAAAATTCCTTCACCACGCGCTCGTAGACCGGCCGTTTGAATGGAACGATCAGTTCCGGGAGATTCTTCATCGGCTCCCAGCGCCAGCTGACGAACTCCGCCTTGTGGCCGCCGCCGGGATTGGCGACGTTGATCTCGGCATCCTTGCCGGTGAAGCGAATCGCGAACCACTTCTGCCGCTGGCCGCGATAGCGCCCCTTCCAGGCGCGGCCCGCGACGGTGCGCGGAATGTCGTAGATCAGCCAGTCCCCGACTTCGCCGAGCCTCTCGACCGAGCGGACGCTAGTTTCCTCATAGAGTTCGCGCTTGGCCGCCTCCCAGGTATCTTCGCCAGGATCGACCCCGCCCTGCGGCATCTGCCAGACGTGGGTTTCGTCGACATGCTCGATTCCGCCGGCGCGGCGACCGATGAATACCAGGCCGTCGCCGTTGAGCAGCATCATGCCGACACATGTCCGGTAGGGCAGATCTTCGTACCGCGTCATTCCTCTAGCACCTGTTGCCGGCATCGCGAGGGCGGCCGACGCCGCAGAATGCATCGGTTCCGCTCCGGCTCGGGCTCGGCCGAACACGGCTCGATTTGCGTGTCTTGACGCGTTCTGGTCACCTCAACCGCGATCCATGTGGGTTCGAGACTTGCCGCCCGTCTGCCGTCATCAACTTGATTTTGATTTGAGCATCGCCGTTGTCAATGGCACAAGCATGATGCCGTGGCTGTCGAGCGTCTTGATCCAGACGCCGATCCGCTCGATCGCGACCGGCAGCGCGGATGCGGATCCGACCGCGACCCCGTGTTCCTTGGCGAGACCCTCGAGCCTGGCCAGCGCGTGGTCGATCTCACCCGGTGTCGGCACTGCGTCGATGGTGACGTCGCTCTTGGCAAACGGCGCCCCCAGGGCCGTGGCCAGCGCCGCCGCCACGCTGCGCGGCGCCGATCCATCGTCGAAGAAGCCGAGGCCGCGCTTGGCGGCCTCGCGCACGATCGGCTGCATCACCGCGTCGGTGGCAATGAAGCGCGCGCCCATGAAGTTCGCGATTCCGGCATAGCCCTGCATCCGGCTGAGGTGCCAATAAAACCGATCCAGATTCTGCTCGGGGCCGAGCGACGTCAGCAGTGTTTGCGGTCCGGGATCGTTGTCCGGATAGTCGTAAGGTTCCATCGGAATCTGCAGCAGGATCTCGTGGCGCTGCGCACGCGCGCGTTCGGCAAGTTTGCCGGGATCGGTTCCATAGGGCGTGAACGCCAGCGTCACGGCGGGCGGCAGCCTCATGATGGCGTCGACGGTCTTGGCCGCGCCGACGCCAAGGCCGCCGACCACGATGGCGACGATCGGCATCTTCTCTGCCTTGGCGCGATCGGCGTCGGCGGCGTAGACCGTAAACGGCTTGAGGCCGTCGGCGACCACCGGGATCATGCCGTAGCGGGATTTTTCCAGGAGTCGCTGATCGATCCCGGTCATCACGGTGGGAGCGGGGCTGACGTCGGCCTTGTCGGAGGCGCCGTCCCCGACCACGACGTCGTGACGTGCGCCGCTGGAACCGTCGATGATGGTCACGGTCTTTTGCTCGCCCGGTGCGGTCTGCTGCTTCGGGGTGACGGCCTTGGTGCTGTGTTCGGCGCTCGGGGCTGCTTTGTCCGGCGCGGGCGCGGTCTGGCGCAGCGCGACATGAGCGACCGGCTCGCCGCCCAGCGGATTGTCATTGAAAATGGCGAAACCTGCGAAGGCGGCCAGGAAGAGTCCGAGAGCGACCGCCAGCGCCTGGAGTCCGGTGAAGGGCAGCCGGAAACGGCGCTTGCGGCGCAAAGTCGCTTGTCCGAGCGGCGTGCTCAGATCGTCCGTCATGTCCGCCATGAACTTTCCCGAATCAACCCGATTCGGACGATACCACGGCAGCAGCAGGGCCGGGACAGGGCCGATTTGCGGCAGCCGGTTCCGTCAGGCTGCTCCCTCGTCGCCCGCAAGCAAAAAGGGCGGCCCAAAGGGCCGCCCTTGCAGAAGAATATGTCGGCGGATCAGTTGGCGACCTTGCCGCCGGACTTGTCGTTGGCCTTGTCCCCGGGAGCAGGGGTCGGGGCCGCCGAGGCGCTGTTCTTGATGCCGTGGAGCAGATCGTCGGCCATCTTCAGCGCCTTGTCGTCCTTGGGGTCCGGCGGCATGTAGGCCTGCGAACCGGTCTTCTCGTCGCCATCGTTTTTCAGGTGGCCGCGCAGCGAGGCTTCGCCCTTGGTGTCGGTGCGTCCCTTCAGCTCGGCCGGCTCATCCTGCAGCACCTCGATATCGGGAACGATGCCCTTGGCCTGGATCGACCTGCCCGACGGCGTGAAATAACGCGCCGTGGTGAGACGCAGGGCGCCGTTGCCGGAGCCGAGCGGAATGATGGTCTGAACCGAGCCCTTGCCGAACGAACGGGTACCTACGAGCGTCGCGCGCTTGTGGTCCTGCAGCGCGCCAGCGACGATTTCCGACGCCGATGCCGAGCCGCCATTGATCAGCACGATGAGCGGCTTGCCCTTGGTCAGGTCACCCGGATGGGCGGTGCGGCGCTGGGTCTCATCGGCATTGCGGCCGCGGGTGGAGACGATTTCACCGCGCTCGAGGAACGCATCCGACACTGTGATCGCCTCTTCGAGCAGTCCGCCGGGATTGCTGCGCAGGTCGATGATGAAGCCCTTCAGCTTGTCGCCGACCTGGTTCTGCAGATTGGCGATTTCCTTCTTGAGGCCTTCGGTGGTCTGCTCGTTGAACGTCGTGATACGAATGTAGCCGATGTCGTCGGCCTCGACATGGGCGCGCACCGAACGGACGCGGATGTTATCGCGCACCAGCGTGACGTCGATCGGGTTGTCCACGCCCTTGCGGACAATCTTCAGCTTGATCTTGGTATTGACCGGCCCGCGCATCTTCTCGACCGCCTGGTTCAGCGTGAGACCCTGCACGGCCTCGTCATCGAGCGTGGTGATGATGTCGTTGGCCATGATCCCGGCCTTGGATGCCGGCGTGTCGTCGATCGGCGAGACCACCTTGATCAGGCCGTCTTCCATCGTGACCTCGATGCCGAGGCCGCCGAACTCGCCGCGGGTCTGCACCTGCATGTCGCGGAAGCTCTTGGCATCCATGTAGCTCGAATGCGGATCGAGGCCTGACAGCATGCCGCTGATGGCGGATTCGACCAGCTTGCTGTCGTCCGGCTTCTCGACATAGTCACTGCGCACCCGCTCGAACACGTCGCCGAACAGGTTGAGTTGGCGATAGGTATCCGAGGTCGCGGCGCGCGCGCTCGTTCCCATCATGACGGCACGCGGCTGGGTGACGAAAAGCGTCAATGCCGCGCCGGTGGCGGCGCTGAGGAGGATTACTGAAGTCTTGCGCATCATCCGCGAACCTTTTCGCCTTCTTTTGCGGCCCACCATGGGCCTGAATCGATTGGAGTGCCGTCCTTACGGAATTCGACATAGAGCACGGGTTGGCTCGCGTTGGTGGAGAGGATGGATGCGACCTGGGACGTCGTACCCATTGTCGCGACCGGCTCTCCCGTGAGTACAAACTGGCCGATGTTAACCGAAATGCGTTCCATTCCGGCGATCAGGACATGATACCCGCCACCGGCATTGAGGATCAAGAGTTGTCCGTAGCTGCGGAAGGGTCCGGCGTACACGACCCAGCCATCACACGGCGTTGTGACCTGGGCACCCGGCCGACTGGCCAAAGAAATGCCTTTTTCTACCCCTCCGACTCCGTCGGAGCCGCCAAAATCGCGAATTTTGCTCCCGTTGACCGGAAACGCGAAGATGCCCTTGGCGGAGGCGAAGGCGATCGCCGGGCTCTTCCGATTCGGATTCCTTAACGCGGCCGGATCCGGTTTTGCATTACCGGCGGGAACCCCCTGCAGGCTGGCCGAGGCGGCCGCCTTTGCCGCGCTCTTCGAGCCCTGCTCCATCTTGGTAATCAGGTCCTGCAGGTTGTCGACCTGCCTGGACAGCGTGATCGCGCGGGCGCCTTCGGCTTCCATGTCCTTTTCGATGGCGGCCTGCTTGCGCTGCCGCTCCTCCACCAGCGCGGAGAGCCGTGTCTGGTCGTCGTTGAGCTTGTCGCGGTCGGCGGCAAGCCGGTCGCGCTCGGTGCCGATGGCCTTTCGGACCGCGGCCAGTTCACCAAGCTCGCTGGCGAGCTTCTCCGCGCGCGCGCGCAATTCCGGCACCAGCGATCCCAGAAGCATCGCGGTCCGCACCGATTGCAGGGCGTCTTCCGGCCTGATCAGCAGCGCCGGCGGCGAGCGGCGGCCGGCACGTTGCAGGGCCGCCAGCACCTCCACGATGTCGCCTTGACGCGAATCGAGCGAGGTACGCATCTGCGCCTCGCGCGCATCGAGCGTGTGCAACCGGCCTTCGGCGTCGCCGATGCTGGTTTCGACGTTGCGGACTCTTGAGGCGACATCGATCAGTTGCTGACTGAACTTGCTGGAGTCCTGTCCGATGGCCGCGATATCGGCCTTGAGCTTGGCCTGCGATTCGGCCGCGCTCTTCTGCGCCGCGCGGGCCTCCTCAAGCTCCTGCTCGCGCTGCTTGATGGAGTCGGGCGAGACCGGCCCCGTTGGCGCCGCGGTCGCCACAATGGGCGCCGCCTCCTGCGGACGCGCCGGTTCGGCGACAGCAGCGGACACCAACAGCAGCGACAGCGGAACGATGCATGACCAGCGGCTCCGCACGGTATCAGCCTGCAATTGATGGGACCGTACGGAAGGCATCTGTCGGTTTCGGCGCTCGTTCAAGGCGCATTCAAGCGCGGTGATAGGGATGGCCCGCCAGGATCGTCGCGGCCCGGTAAAGCTGCTCCAAAAGCATGACGCGAACCATTTGATGCGGCCAAGTCGCAGCGCCGAACGCGATCACGAGCTTTTCATTGCGCCGCAAATCGGGCGAAAGTCCGTCCGCCCCGCCAATGACAAATACGGTGTTGGCGGTCGACTGGTCACGCCACTGGCCGAGATGACGGGCAAGCGCGGCGCTGTCAACATTATGACCGTGCTCGTCCAGCGTCACAAGGACGGACTTTTCCGGGATTGCCGCCGAAATGGCCTTGGCCTCTTCGGCCATCCGGGTGGCGGCGTCGCGCGCACGGCTCTCGGAAATCTCGTGAACGACGAGGCCGCGGAATCCAAGCTTGCCGCCGATGTCATCGAACCGCGCACGATACCGTTCGGCCAGTTCGCGTTCCGGCCCCTGCTTCAACCGGCCGATCGCGATCACGACGAGGCGCATGGCTGACGTTACCATGCGCGCCGCCCGATTTGCACCTGCCATCGTCCCGTACCAGCCCGCCCTGTGGCGCACTCCCCGGGAGCAACAGACCTCAGATCGCCGTCGCCGTCGCCGGGCCCTGCGTCCACAATCTCTCGAGATTGTAGAACTCACGCACCTCGGGTCTGAAGACATGCACGATCACGTCGCCGGAATCGATCAACACCCAGTCGCAATTGGGCAAGCCCTCGACGTGGATGTTCCTGATGCCGTTTTCCTTCAGGGCCTTGGCGACATTTTCCGCAATCGCGCCGACGTGCCGGTTGGCCCGGCCTGTGGTGACGATCATGTAGTCGGAAAATGCGGACTTGCCGCGAAGATCGATGGTGACCGTTTCTTCCGCCTTCATGTCGTCGAGGCGGGAGAGGATCAAGGTCAGCGTCTTGTCGGCGTCGGGTTGCGCCTTCAAGGCCGCAGTTTGTGTTTTACGCGCGGACTTTGGAGCCTTGGGTAAAACAGACTTTGACAATACAGACGTGGCCAGGGACCATTCCTTTCACTGTATCGCGGGTACCGAATCCTAAAGGATACCCGCAGACCATTCTACGCATGTGGGGTTAACGGTTTCAATATTCCAGTGCCCACATTTCACCTACCGGTCTTCCAACTCCCATCCGGGTTCCGCAGACCGGTCGACGACAGGTTGATCTTCATTCCCGTAAGAAATACCCAGGCCGGCGGGTGGCTCACCGCCAGCCGGCGCGCGGCGGTCTCCGCGACACGATAGCGCGCCAACGCCTGCGCGGCTGGCGCGGTCAGCGCGCGAAAGCTTTGCGGAGGGCGGTCGATCACTGCGATCGGGACCTGGGCGGCGATGCGCCGCCAGTTCTGCCAGCGATGGAATTGCGCGAGATTGTCGGCACCCATGATCCAGACAAGGCGCAGCCCCGGAGCGCGGCGGCGCAAATAATTGATGGTGTCGGCAGTGTACCGTGTCCCGATGACGGATTCGAGACAGGTCACGTCGATGCGCGGGTCGCCGGCGATCTTCCGGGCGGCTTCCGCACGCTCCTCGAGATCGCGCAGGCTGGTGTTGTCCTTGAGCGGATTTCCCGGGCTCACCAGCCACCAGATGCGATCGAGCTTGAGCCGCTTGATCGCGAACAGGCTGATGGCGCGGTGCGCGAGGTGGGGCGGATTGAAGGAGCCGCCGAGCAGGCCGACACGCATGCCCTCGGTGTGAAGCGGAACGGCGTGGGCAAGGGGCGGGGACGCGGCTGACGCTTCCTTCAATGCGGACCCCGATCCAGGTTCCGCGGCGGCCTCGACCGGACCGCTTCGACGCCAACGCGCGGGTAGCTCACGGTCGCGTCTGCCCTGAGCCGTGGATCCGATACTTGAAGCTGGTGAGCTGTTCGACACCGACCGGGCCGCGGGCGTGGAACTTTCCGGTCGCGATGCCGATCTCTGCACCGAAACCGAATTCACCGCCGTCGGCGAACTGCGTCGACGCGTTGTGCAGCACGATCGCCGAATCGACCTCGTTAAGAAATCTCCCGGCGGCTTCTGCATTCTCGGTCACGATCGCATCGGTATGGTGCGAGCCGTGATTGTGGATATGCGCGATCGCGCCGTCGACGCCGTCGACCACCCGGGCCGCGATGATCGCGTCGAGATATTCGGCGTCCCAATCCTCGTCGCTCGCCGGCTTCACTCTGGCGTCGACCCGCTGCACGGCCTCATCGCCACGCACCTCGCAGCCGGCGTCGATCAGCATTTCGACCAGCGGCTTGAGGCTATTTGCCGCGGAGGCGCGATCGACCAGCAGGGTCTCGGCCGCGCCGCAGACGCCGGGACGGCGCATCTTGGCGTTCATGACGATCGACTTGGCCATGTCGAGATTGGCGCCCCGATCGACATAGACGTGGTTGACGCCTTCCAGATGCGCAAACACCGGCACGCGCGCCTCGGCCTCGACGCGCGCAACCAGGCTCTTGCCGCCTCGGGGCACGATGACGTCGACGGCGCCGTTCAGGCCGCCGAGGAGCAGCCCGACCGCGGCGCGATCGCGCGTCGGCACCAGTGTGATCGCAGCTTCGGGCAACCCCGCTTCGCGCAGACCCTGCACCAGGCAATCGTGGATCGCGCGGCAGGAGCGAAAACTATCGGAGCCGCCGCGCAGGATCACGGCGTTGCCGGATTTCAGGCACAGCGCGCCGGCGTCGGCCGCGACATTGGGCCGGCTTTCGAAGATCACCGCGATGACGCCGAGCGGCACGCGCACCCGCTCGATGGTCATGCCGTTGGGCCGCTGCCAGCTCTCGGTGACGACACCGACCGGGTCTGCGATCGCCCGTACGGTCGCGATGCCATCCGCCATCGCCTCGATCCGGGCTTGAGTCAGCGTCAGCCGGTCGATGAAGGCGGCCGTGGCGCCGGAGCTGCTGATCTCCGCGACATCCTCGGCATTGGCGGCGAGGATGGCCGGGGCACGCTGACGGATCGCGCGCTCCATGGCGTCCAGCGCGCGATTTTTCTGCTCCGGCGCGGCAAGCGAGAGCGACCGCGCCGCGGCGCGGGCGGCGGCGGCGAGATCGTTCATCAGGGTGGGCAGATCGGCGCTGCCGTCGATTGCCTTCAGAGACGCGGTCATGGTTTGAGCCTGTGGTTAAGTCCATCACTTAGCACGGACATTGCGATGTTGCGAAGGCTGCGGAGCATGGCTGGCGGGCTTTCCCGCCGGTCCGGGCCTGACGGCTGCTCGGCCAATGGCCTATCTGGACTGTAGCTGGGGCCTACTTGGCCGGGACCGCCCCGGCGGGCCCGACCACGAGATCGTCGCGGTGGATCATCTCGGCGCGCCCGGACAGGCCGAGAATCATCATCACATCCGGCGAGGAACGGCCCTTGATCTTCTCGGCGTCGTCGGCGTCGTAAGCCACGAGGCCGCGGCCGATCTCGTCAGCGTCGGGGCCGCGCACCACGACCGCGTCGCCGCGGGCGAACTGGCCGTCGACCCGGATCACGCCCGCCGGCAGCAGGCTCCTGCCGGACCGCAGCGCCGCGACCGCGCCGGCGTCGATTGTCAGCGTGCCCTTCGGCTCCAGCGAGCCCGCGATCCAGCGTTTTCGCGCGGTGACGGGATTTGCGGGCGTCAGGAACCAGGTGCAGCGGCCGCCGTCGGCGATCGCGGCAAGCGGATGCTCGATCTTGCCCGAAGCGATCAGCATGTGCGTGCCACCGGTGGTGGCGATCTTCGCCGCCTCGATCTTGGTGCGCATGCCGCCGCGCGACAGTTCGGATCCAGCGGCCCCCGCCATCGCCTCGATCTCCGAGGTTACGGTCTCGACCACCGGAATCAGCTTCGCGTCCGGATTCTGCGCCGGCGGCGCGTCATAGAGACCATCGATGTCGGACAGCAGGATCAGCAGGTCGGCGCTCGCCATGGTGGCGACGCGCGCGGCGAGCCGGTCGTTGTCGCCATAGCGGATCTCGTTGGTAGCCACCGTATCGTTTTCGTTGATGATGGGGACCGCACGCCAGTCCAGCAGCTTGGCAATGGTGGCGCGCGCGTTGAGATAGCGGCGGCGTTCTTCGGTGTCCTGCAACGTCACCAGGATCTGCCCGGCGCCAATTCCGTGTGCGCCCAGAACCTCCGACCATATCCGCGCCAGCGCAATCTGCCCCACGGCGGCCGCTCCCTGGCTCTCTTCCAGTTTCAGCGGACCGCGCGGCAGGCGAAGCCGACTGCGTCCCAGCGCGATCGAGCCCGACGATACCACGAGGACGTCGCGACCCTCGCCATGCAGTTTCGCAAGGTCCGCGGCGAGCGCCGATAGCCAGCGAGCCCGCGCCTCCCCGGCCTCGGAATCGATCAGGAGCGAGGAACCGACCTTGACGACGATGCGGCGGAATTTTTTGAGGGACGGACGGGCCATGGTTTGTCGAATTGGTATCGTGATCCCCGAGCAATACGCGCCGCCTCCATGATTTGGAAGTGGCGCAGGGCGAAAATGGGGGCTTTGCGAGGGGTCTTGCTGAAGGCGGTTGTCGCAGGATGGCAGATCGCGCGAGCGTGCGCCGTTCAAGCGATCCAGGGCTCGATCTCGCTGGCGCTCCGATCCTTCTTTGCCGCCGGAGCCTCGCCGATGATGTCGACCAGCGCCTGCAGCGCCTCCTTGACGCCTTGACCGGTCGCGCCGGAAACCAGCAGCGGCGTCGTCTTCGCCGCGCGCTTCAGACGCTCTTTCTGCTTCTTGAGGTCCTCCGGCGCGACCGCGTCGATCTTGTTCAAGGCGACGATCTCGGTCTTCGCGGCCAGATCTCCGCCATAGGCTTCCAGTTCGTGACGGACGATCTTGTAGGCTCGCCCGGCGTGCTCGCAGGTCGCATCGACCAGATGCAGCAGCACGCGACAGCGCTCGACATGGCCGAGAAACCTGTCGCCAAGGCCTGCGCCCTCATGCGCGCCCTCGATCAGGCCCGGAATATCGGCCAGCACGAACTCGCGCCCGCCCGCGCTGACCACACCGAGCTGTGGGTGCAGCGTGGTAAAGGGGTAATCGCCGATCTTCGGCTTGGCAGCGCTGACCTTGGCGAGGAAAGTGGACTTGCCGGCATTGGGGAGGCCGACCAGACCCGCGTCCGCGATCAGTTTCAGCCTGAGCCAGATCCAGCGCTCCTCACCCAGCTGGCCGGGATTGGCGTTGCGTGGCGCGCGATTGGTCGGCGATTTGAAATGCGCGTTGCCGAAGCCGCCATTGCCGCCCTCGGCGAGGGTGAATTTCTCGCCGAGTTTGGTGAAGTCGTGGATCAGCGTCTCCCTGTCCTCGTCGAAAACCTGCGTTCCTACCGGCACCTTCAGCACAATGGGCTTGCCATTGGCGCCATGGCGGTCCTTGCCCATGCCGTTGGTGCCCTTCGGCGCCTTGAAATGCTGCTGGTAGCGGTAGTCGATCAGCGTGTTGAGCCCATCGACCGCCTCGATGATGACGTCGCCGCCGCGGCCGCCATTGCCGCCGGAGGGGCCGCCGAACTCGATGAACTTCTCGCGCCGGAACGCGACGCAGCCGTTGCCGCCGTCGCCGGAGCGGATGTAGACCTTGGCTTCGTCGAGGAATTTCATGGCCCTTAGGTAGGGCAGGCGGGGTGCTGCGGCAACTGCTGACGGGCCTGATTTTGGCGAAAAGCAGCAACCTTCGGCCGTACTCGAACAATCTCAGTCCGGATCGGGAGCCGTTAGTGACTCCGATCGGCGTCACACCTCAGCTTCTAGCAGCACTTTTCCGTATAACTCGCAGGCGGGCTCGGGCTGTACTCTGTGATGTGTGGCCATCGAATGGATATCGCGGAATAGACGTTCTATCGGATGACCAGCTCGAAATATTGATCCTCCAAGCGCTTCCACCAGGCTATCCGCAGCTACTAGCGCGGTACGCGCGATAATGGCCGCATCGGCGCGATGTCTCGCCTGAGTTTCCAGGCTCAAGTCCCGCCTGTCGAGGCCCGCCTGGTAGACTTCATCGGAGTCGTGCAGGAGCAATGCATGGGCCATATGAATCTGAGAGGCTCGCCGCCCCAGCTCAATTGCGAACCACTGCTTCTCGACTTTACGTCGCGTTGCTTCCTCGATGGAATGATCGATGATCGCGCTCGCGACCGCAACGACAGGGGCGGCAGACGTGAGCACAAGAATGCTGCCTCCGCTTGTTCTCTGATAAAGTGGCCCGTCGTTGACCTCCAACCCGGGATACGTGCCAGCTTCCACATCGGCCCACGCGATGGTGCGATGAAAGGGAATGTGTGTATCGCTGAGGGTTACGCGCTTGCTGCCAGTCGCACGCGCGCCAATCATTGTCCAGCTCTCGTGCTCCACCGCAAACTCCTGCTGTGGAACCAGGCCGATGCGCTCTTCCATTTTGCCCTCTGCATTCAGAACGTTCAGGGCAACGATCACCCAGTCGGCAAAGTCGATGCCGCTCGCGAAATCCCAGATGCCCGATACGACATAGCCGTCGCTGGTCCTTGTGCCGTTCACCTGACGTCTGACGCCGACGCTCAGATTGGACACGACCGCGTCCGTTCCGTCCTTGAAGACGTCGCGTTGCGCGGCCGTATTGAACATGCCCACGATCCAGGAATGGACGGCTAACTGCGAAACGATAAATGCGGTCGAACCGCATCCTCGGCCTAGTTGTCGCGTGACGCGCCAGAGTGTTGATGGATTGAGACCGTACCCACCAAATCGTGCTGGCTGCAGGATCCGGAAGAAGCCTTTCTCCCTCAGCTTGCGTATGGCTTCATCTGAAAAGCGACCGTTCCGGTCCGCCTCGCCGGCGCGCTCCCGCAAGAATTGGATCAGGCTTTCCGCGCTTAGTACGAGATCGTCGGGTGTCGGAATGAAAGGCTTTGCTTGCTGTGCTTGGTGAAAGTTCACGGGTTTCCTCCATGCTGGGCGATGCCCTGCCATATCAATCCGGTGGAAACCGCCAGCACCAGACCGTATGACATGCCGTAGAATGTCGAAGAAGGTATTCGCCGGACGAGCCGAATCGCGACAAGGTTGGCGAGGATCGCAAGCGGCAAGAGCACGACAGAGGTTGCCAGGCTCTGGTTCGAGAACTGGCCCAGTGCGAAGAATGGGACAAGCTTCGCCGCGTTGAGAACGAGAAAGAAGACCGCCATCGTGCCGATGAAGGTCATTTTCGGCAATTTTTTCGACGTCGCGTAGAGAAGGAACGGCGGTCCACCAGCATTCACCAGCGTTCCCGTGAAACCCGCGACAGTCCCCCAGAACACGCCCGACATGCTGCCATGGGTCTTGATCTGGAATCCGATCCAGTGCGAGGCGGCGAAGGCGACGCCAATCGCACCGACCGCGAGTCGAACGGAGGCCTGGTCCAGGTATCGCGCAAGAAGCCAGGCCAGCACGATCCCGAGAATCGATCCCGGCAGCACAAGCGACAGCGTTGGACGGTCACAGTCGGATCGGAATGACCACGCCGAGAACATGTCCTGCGCCAGCATGACAGGGAGCAGGATCGCCGCTGCTTGCAGAGGAGGAATTGCGAGCGCGAGAAGCGGTGTCGCGATCAACCCGAACCCGATGAAGCCACCTTTCGACAACCCGAGGCAGGTTACGGCAACGCTCGCAATCAAATAGACGTAAGGATCCGTGATCATTGGGAACGCCTGCGGCGGCGCAATTTTACGGCATGCTTACCAGGGAGCTTGACCTCTTCGAGGTTCGGGGCGACGACAGTTTCGCGATAGTCGTCCCATTCGGCGTCCGACCAGTCTCTCATCCCGGCGACAACGGTAAAGTTGTCGAGTGCTCGTCCCTCGTAAAGCGAGCGTTGAATCGGCTGCACCTGGAAGAGTGGCAAGCCGGCCTGAAAGTCGATCGGAACGTCCGTTTTCTTCAGGCGCAGATTGGTAAAGAGCGGTCCGAACCAGCTATCCGCCTCGACGATACCCTCGAAGAGTTCGTATTGAACGCTTCGTGGGAAATTTGGCACGGGCCTGACGAGCAGGCTCCAGCCGGGCTTTGTGCGGGCGATCAATCCGCTCCAGACCTGCACGAAGCCAGGTTCGGGGAAGGCCGTTATGAATGGAGGGGAGCAGCCCTTCAGGTCATCAGGCGCATGTTCGTCAAAATAGTTCTCGAAGTCTGGAAATTGCGCCGCGCCCAGCGAATACCATTGCTGCGCGGTCCCGAATGTCCATTTGACGTTCGTGCCGTCGAACTGAAGCGAGAACGCGAAGGGTGGAAAAACGTGCCATCCGAAGGCGGACGCGGCCGTAACGGGATCACAATAGCGGAAGGCGCGCGTCGGGAGCATTCCACCCGCGGATCGATCGGCATGCTGAGGCGCGGGACACTCCGGGATCATCCGGTAAAAGGTGACGATTTCGTTCTGGGTGTCGCTGGTTGACATTGCTCCCTCCTCCCTGGGTTGGACGGGGCGAGCGCCCCGTCCAACGGGGTTCACTTATTTCTTCACCGGCTTGATGAGTTGGATGGCACCGCCACCGATCTTGATCTTCCCGCTGTCGGCCACGACGGGCGGCTTGGTCTTGACGAGTGGCTGGGTCTTGATGAGGTTGATGACGCCGCCACCGATCTTGATCTTGCCGTTGTCTGCAATCGCTTTCATTTCCATCTCCTCTTTTCTGAAAGTCGTCGGAACCGCTTATTGCGCGCTCGATCGACTACGGGAGGATGGTGTCGAACCGCGAGCCACGAGTATGAGCTGGTTCACATGGATGGAAACACCGTCGCGAGGGGATCAGCGTCACGGACGCGGGACCTACCGTTCGCTGGCAGTGCATGGGATGGCGCTCTTCCGCAGCAAAAATTCGTGCGTTGTCGCCAACACCGGCTCGCGACGGTGGTGAACACTGAGCTCGCGAGTGTCACCGCGCCGGTGGTGCGGCCTGGCGCAAGTTCCGTCACTTCGAGCTCAGGATAGATCTTATCGCCCCACATAAACCGGTTTTCGGAATTTGCCTGACTGCTCGAGAAAGCCGACGAGCGAATCCTCGACCAGAAACGAAAACAGGCCGGCGGCCCGCTACACGAAGTTCGCATTCCGTTACGACGCGAGCTTTTTCGCGAACCTCGGAAAGCCAAGGGCGCTGGCAGATCAAGATTCTGGTGCGGCCTTCGATTTGAAGCCCCTGGTGGAATTTACAACTTGCCAGGCAGGGACTTCGGGTCAGCGGCACTGACCAGTCCTACGCTGGGATGCCAACAGCTTGGGCGCCTCGCGGTGTCGAAACCGGCTTAGGAACGTCGGGTAGCCACGATCTCAGTGATATTGGGCGCTCAACGCCTGGAACGCCGCTCTGGCGTCGAGGACACCGTGTCCCAGCCGATGCTTGAGGCTGTTGCTCCAGGGCACCGCGACCGGCCTTCTCGCCGTTTGGTTGAGGATCTGTTTGAGCTGGTGCGGCGAGACGGTCGCATCACTCCAGCGGCTTCTCAAAGCGGCCACAACCCCCGCAGCCAGGCCGCAGGCCGCGGAGGTGCCGGTATTGATCGTGAATGCGTCGTCATCTTCACAGAACTGGCTGGCCGCGCAAATGTCGGGTTTGTTGCGCCCCAGCAATTGTTGGCCCGGTCCCTGTGACGAATAGCCCAACCACATATCGTCGGCCCGAACCGCGCCGACCGTTAAGACCTCCTCAAGTGAATTGGCGCCCCAAATGCTGCGGCCCGGTCCCCGGGCTTTCTCGCCGCACCGGTTGTCGGGACAGAACTGCCCGCAATTACCGGCGGCGAAGACCACGTCGATGCGTTGCGCGACCGCGTGCTTGACCAGTTTGTTGAAGGGATTGTGCGGGTTCTCGGTGTAGTGTCCCAAGGGATGCTCGGACCGCCGATCGTAGATACCCCAGGGATTGACGAGGATCCACGGTCCTGGAAAAGGCCCGAGCCTCCAAAAATCAATATCATTGAGCATCTGGCGGAATGCGGCATCGGCGAGACTGAGGAAGGCCTGGATGTTGGCGATCCTCGGTGGGACCAACGGCAAATCGAACAGCTTGGCGTTTGGCGCCACCTTGAGAATATTTTCGGCGATCATCATAGCGTGCGGGCGCTGAACCGAGTCCGGTAATTGCGGTGCCGATCCCGGCTGTGAATCTCCAACGCTCCAGCCGCCGCCATAGCTGCCCCCCAAAGCCTGACGATCAAGGCCCTGATCGACGATGACGACGTTGACGTGGGTTCCCGACGCGTTGGGCTGCTGCCGTAGAAAATCGACCGCGAGCACACGTTCGGCAACCGATCGGTCGGAAAATATCGGATCGGTGGCGTCGCCGATGCACCAGTGGTCGGCGGAAGCAAAGACAAGATCAGGGCTGCTGCCGATGAAGATTTCGGGCTTTTGTCGAACCGCTGCGATGATGTGGTCGACCACCTGCTCGCTGCTGTGCGTGTCGTCGCCGACGACGTCGAGCGCCACCACAAGCTCCTGCATTTTATCGAATGCATCGGGCCGTTCGGACCCCGAAGATACTTGAGCGGATGGACGCGCGCGAATCTTGAATGGAGGTTCGGCTATCGGCCGACCGTAGACATGGTCCGCGACATATCGTCTGGCCCATTGGTCGGCGATCTGAGTATTCTTGTCGAAATAACCGGGTTTCAAACCTTGGTCCGCATCGCAAACGACGTAATATCGGATCGGGTTCTGCGTCATGGTCGGTCGCTCCCCTTAAGCACGGTACGTCGTGCGGGGCACCGTGCGCCAAATGTGACCTTGCAATCGCTAATAGCATAATGGAAAAATGGCTCACCGGACACTCAATAGTGCGCGCCGTGCGGAGTAGCCATGCCCAGTTGCCCGCCAAACGGGGATAAGGCCCCGCAAATGGACCGGCGGCTTGCGGCGATCGCCTTCGTTGATATCGTGGGCTATTCGATCCTGATGGCGCGGGATGAGACCAGAACGCATCAGCGCTGGATGGTGATTCTTGACGAGATCATCCGGCCCCAGGCCGAACTGCATCGTGGCAAGATCGTGAAATCGACCGGCGACGGCGTTTTGGCCGAATTTCCCAGCGCATTCGATGCGGTGCAGTGGGGGCTCGATGTGCAGCGAGCCCAACAGGTCAGCCGCGCGAGTGACCCCCTGCCTTCGATCGCGCTCAGGATCGCCGTCCATATCGGCGACATCATCACGACCGAGTTCGACGTTTTCGGCGATGGCGTCAACCTCGCCGCGCGTTTGCAGGAGCACGCCCCAGCCGGGGGCATCGTTCTATCCGAAGCGGTGCATGACCTGGTTCGCGGCAGCCTTGGTGCCGAGACCAGGGATCTCGGATCGCTGGACTTGAAGAACTTCGAAAAATCCGTGCGCGCTTTCGCACTTGACGTTGCTGACCAGCGTGTGGCTGTCCCCCGTGTTCGCCAGGTCGGAGGGTTACCTTCGATCGCGGTACTGCCTCTGGAGAACGTCGGTGGTAATCCGGCGGACGATTATTTTTGTGATGGATGTGTGGAGGATATCACACTTTCCTTGGCCGGATTGCGCGAACTTGTCGTGATTTCGCGCGGATCAACGCTCGCATATCGCGGACGAACGGCCGATCCGCGCGAGGTCGGCCGGATGTTCGGGGTTCGCTATATCCTGAGTGGTAGCCTGCGTCGGTCGGAAAGGTCGGTACGGGTGTCTGTGGAGCTTTGTGACAGCAGCACAGGCGCTACGCTATGGGGAGAGAAGTCTGACGTTGCGCCGGGAGAGTTATTTGACGTGCAAGACCGGATTGTCGGCAGGATTGTGGCCGGCATCGCCCCCAATGTGCGCGCCGCAGAGTTGCGCACGGCTATGAGAAAGAGACCCGAAAACTTCAGCGCCTATGATCATACGCTGCGGGCGCTGCACATCATCAACAACCTCGAAAAGAATACCTTCCTGCGGGCGCGGGACTATCTGCAGCAGGCCATGGAGGAAGATCCCGAGTTCGCGATGCCCGTCGCCTGGGCTGCCCGTTGGTATAGTCTGTATTATGGCCAGGGCTGGTCGGCTGATCCGGCAGCGGATCGCGCAAAGGCGCTGGAGCTTGCTGCGAAGGCGATCGAACTAGATCCCGAAAACGCACTTGCGCTCGCGACGTACGGCCACCTGCAGTCCTTCCTTTTTCACGAATACGACAGCGCCATAGTTTATTTCGAGCGCGCACTTGGGGCTTGCCCGAATCATTCGCTGGCCTGGTTCTTGTCCAGCCCGACGCTGAGCTATATCGGCCGCGGCGAGCAGGCGATCACGCACACCGAGCAGGCGCTGCGCTTGTCTCCTTTGGATCGAAATCTGTTCTCCTATTACAGCAGCCTTAACCTGGCTCATTATTCGCTCGGCGCGTATGAAGAAGCCGTCAGGTGGGGCAAACTCTCCGCCAGCGAAAATCCGCTTTATTCGGCCAACCTGAGATATCTGGCGGCGGCGCTGGCCGCCCTGGATCGGCTTGACGAAGCGCGCGAAGTCGCTGCGACGCTGATGCAGCGCGAGCCGGAATTTCGTCTTGAGACTTTTAGCAAGACCTTGCAACCGTTTCGCGATGTTGAAATCCGCACAAGATATATCGAGCATTTGCGCCGGGCCGGACTGCCCGACTAGAGCACGATCCGGAAAGGTGGAACACCTTTCCGGGACGTTCACGCTCGAGCGCAATTGGAGGGCGCGATGACCATCCATCCTCAATCTATCGCGCTCAAGGCCGGCAGCTTCGAAGTGTGTTTCAAACAGGGAGAGATTCAATGAGTGGCGGAATTGGATCGGCTGATATGGATATGGACATGGACATGGATATGGACATGTCGCTCGGTGGGGTGGTCGTCAGCGGCAGCGCGCCCGTCCGCCCGATCGGCGTTTCTCCGGCGCTCGCGACTGTGCCGGACCAGTACGGCGTCATGGAGGACTGGTTTCACGGCTACAAGTGGCCGCCGGCAGATTTCATCTCGCAGTGGACCAACGCCCAGCCGACCGGTTTCCCGCGTGCCTATTGGGATGCGAAACTTTACGCGATCGCGATTCTCGGCGAATTCGTGCTGATCAAGAACGGTGCTGGGCACCCGGCCTGGAACCAGTTCAATGCCGAGCTCGATGCGCTGTTGCCCAAGATGCCCGCCGACATCGATGCCGAGCTGCAACAACTGGTCGAGCTGATCGAGTATCGCCCCGGTGTCATGGCGGAAGCGATGGGGCAGCTCACCAACCCCTGGCGCTGGTTTCGAGGCATTCTCATGTGCAATTCGAGGTCCGCGCCGGCGACCCACCAACTGCTCGAAATCGCATCATACGTCGGTGAGTTCCAGGTGATGCACTACAAGAGGCATTTCAGCCGCGCTCGTCCTTCGCAATATTCGCCGGCGCTGCTGCCGCCGATCGATGTGCCCGGGCACCCCGCTTTTCCCAGTGGCCACGCGACGGAATCCTTTTTGATCGCGCTTTGTCTGGAGCAGGTCATGCCCCCGGCGGCGAGCACGCCAGCGGCCGTGGCGGCGCCAGACAATCCGCCGCCTCCCAATCCTGGCATCTCGCCGTTACAGCAGATGGCCGCCCGGATTGCGCGCAACAGAGAAGTCTTGGGATTGCATTTTCCTTCAGACAGCAAAGCGGGGCGCCTACTTGCAGAGAAATCCTTCGATATCCTGATGCAGTGCCAATCTATCAGCAATCCCGTCCATGGTCTGATAGCGAAGGCGAAAGCGGAGTGGTGGCCTTAGCGTTCTTGTGGATCAAGGGGCGAGGGGATCGAGACGACGATCGCCTATGCCGGCCGCTTCCGGATCAAGAACTTCTGGATCCCCTCCAGGACCAGCTCGCGATCCTGGTTGAACACGGTGGAGCGCAGGGTCACCACGCCGGTCGACTGGCCGGGCGTGAGTTCGGCCACTTGGAGCGCGGGATAGAGTGTGTCGCCGGCATAGACCGGCTTCAAGAACCGGCTCGCCTGTTCGAGAAAGCCGACCAGCGAATCCTCGACCAGAAATGGAAACAGGCCGGCGCCCGGCGCGGTGTGGATCAGGGTCTGGAAGCCGTGCGCGAGCAGCTCGGGCATGCCGCGGGTGCGGCAATATTCGACATCGTAGTGGATCGGGTGAGTGTCGCCGCTCGCGGTCTGGAACGCGGCGAACACCGCCGAGGTCATGGTGCGGCTCGGGATCACGAAACGCTCGCCGACGGTAAAATCCTCGAACCAGCGTTGCTGCGGCACCATGCGGTGGCGCGCGGGATCGAAGTCGGTCATGCCGGGCTTCCTGCGGGGTTTGAAGAGCCGATCATCTACCGGTATCGTGGCGTAGATGCTGCGACAATCCTTGTCTGTCATTCCGGGGCGGGTCGGAGACGCGAGCTTTGATGTGCAATCGCACATCAGAGAATCCATAGCCACCACCGGAAGTATGGATTTCGGGCCTGCGCCATCCGGGTCGGCCGCTGCCGACTTGGACAGATGATATGGCCGAACTCGGGTCAACTCGAGTTCGGGTGGCGCATCCCGAAATGGCGCTGGAGGCACAACCGCCAAACTGATATGCGGACACGGTGTTACCTTCACGGTCAACCATGACTCTCCTCGCCAAAATCTCCGCCGCCACCGACGAACGTTCCGCCCGCCTCGCCGGCATCGGACTGATGCTGCTTTCGATCTTCATGTTCTCGTTCGGCGATGCCTTGGGAAAATTCATCGTCGCGACCTATTCGGTCGGGCAACTGCTGTGGTTTCGCGCCTGCGCCGCGCTGATCGTGCTGTCGCCGATGATCTGGCGCAATCGCACGCATTTTCTCCGTCTCGAACGGCCATGGCTGCAGCTCGTGCGCGTGACGCTCTCGACGCTCGAGGTCGCGGCGTTCTTTCTGGCCACCGTCTACCTGCCGCTCGCCGACGTCGTCACCTATTATCTCGCGGGTCCGATCTTCGTCACCGCGCTGTCGGCGCTGGTGCTGCGCGAGCACGTCGGCTGGCGGCGCTGGAGCGCGATCCTGATCGGCTTCTGCGGCGTCGTGATTGCGCTCAAACCATCGGCGCAAATGATCAGCGGGCCAGCCTTGATCGCGCTCGGCGGCAGCCTGTCATTCGCGGTGCTGATGCTCATCACCCGGTCGTTGCGCGCGACCCCCGACATCGTGATGGCGACGTCGCAATTCGCCGGCACCTTCCTGCTCGGCGCGGCGATATCGCCGTTCGGCTGGGTGACGCCAAGTCCGGGCAGTCTCGTCCTGTTCGCCGCGGCCGGATGCATCTCCGTCACGGCGCTGTTCTGCGTCAACCGCTCGCTGAAACTGGCCGCGGCCTCCGTCGTCGTGCCCTACCAGTACTCGATGATCGTCTGGGCCGTCATTTTCGGGCTGGTCGTGTTCGGCGACGTGCCACAGCCGGCGACCATCCTCGGTGCCGCGATCATCATCGGCGCCGGGCTCTATATTTTCCTGCGCGAGCGCAAATTTGGCCGCGAGCAGGGGCCGGTCGCGCCGCCGGCTTAGTTCAAATGCATGGTCGGCCCGGCGAATGCCGGGACGACAGCTATGATTGCAGTCGCAGTTACCGCTCGCGCCGTGTCGAACTGCCCCAGTTCTTCAGCGACGACCACACACCGCGCGATAGCCGAAAGGAATCCACCGGGGTCGACGAGCCGAGCGCCTCGAAGCGATGCAGCTCCACGCCGATCCACTGGAAGCCGCACTTCTCGAGGACATTGCGCGAGGCCGGGTTGGCGACGCGCGCTCCGGCGCAGAGGTGTTCGGCCTCGCTCTCCTCGAAGAAGAAATCGATCGCCGCGCGCGCGGCCTCGGTGCCGAAGCCCTGGCCCCAATGCTCGACGCCGAGCCAGTAGCCGAGCTCCGGCTGATCCGGCGCGTGCCAGCTGATGCCGGCCATGCCGATCGGCGTGTGATTGTTTTCGATCAGGAACGCGGCCTCGGCGCGTTCGCCAGCCATCGCGCGCACGAAATCGACGGCATGGTCTTGCACATAGGGATGCGGCAGGCGGCGGGTATTTTCCGCAATACGGCGGTCATTGGCGAGACGCGTAATCGCTTTGACATCCGCGAGCGTCGGCCGGCGCAGTGTCAGCCGTTCGGTCTCGAGGACGCAAGCTCTCGCTTCGTGCAACATCAATGTCGGAAAGTCCTGCAACATATGTCGAGCTCCGTCGACGAACACTCCAGTGTGTCCCAAATCCGAAGTTCGCAGCGACCATCTCAGCGAACCCTGGATTCGGACGGACACTAGAAACCTAGGGTTCCAGCGTGGTCTTGGTTCAGAAGCTCGATTGATCAGCTCGCAGCGACAACAGAGAGAACTTCTGCACTACCATACTAGCCTCGGCGCGTGTCTCGATTGCGAAACCTGTGGTCACTTCTGTGAAACACGCGCAAAGAAAAAGGGGAGGCCGGTGTCCCGCCTCCCCTTTGGAGCCTTTGCGAGCTCCGCCGGTTCATCAGGACCCGGCGGACTCATGTTGTCTGTCCACCGTCTATTCGGCCGCGGCCTCCGCAATCGGGCGTACCGATACGAACGTGCGGCCCTTGGCTTTGGCATGAAACTCGACATGGCCTTCGACCTTGGCAAACAGTGTATGATCGGTCCCCATGCCGACATTAAGGCCGGGGTGCCAGGTCGTGCCGCGCTGACGCGCAATGATGTTGCCGGGAACCACGCGCTCGCCGCCGAAGGCCTTGACCCCAAGGCGCTTGCCTGCCGAATCACGTCCGTTCCGCGATGAACCGCCTGCTTTTTTGTGAGCCATGACCCGTCTCCGAACTTGGATGTTTTCTAGATCAATTCCTTAACGGAATCATTTCACGTTTTGTCACGTCACTGTTGGTGGCGTCACGTTTTGTCGCGCGCGATTATGCCGCAGCGGCGGCGCTAGTCGTCGCTCTCGGCTGCGGCAGCAACCTTGACCCTCTTCGGCCGCGGGCCGATGGAAGGCGTCGCGTTGTCGGTCAGGATCTCCGTGATCCGCAGCACCGTGAGCTCGTCGCGATAGCCGCGCTTGCGGCGCGAATTCTTGCGGCGGCGCTTCTTGAATGAGATCACCTTCGGACCGCGCTTGTGCTGCAGCACCTCGGCCGCAACGGTGGCGCCGGCAACCATCGGCGTCCCCAGCACCGGCGTATCGCCGCCGACGACAAGCACTTCACCAAGCTGCACGATCGTACCGACATCGCCGGCGATCTTGCCAATCTCGAGCACATCATCCGGAACGACACGGAACTGCCGGCCGCCGGTTTTGATGACTGCGAACATCGTTCTATTCCTTCGTGTTCGATCCTGGCCTCGGACAGCTCCGGGCCAGCTTTTTGGTCAGTCGTTATGGGTACGTCTTGCGACGGTTACGTTTTTTGCGCGATCCGTTTTCGATTCTCGCGGATTCCACGCAAAAACAAGCGGCGCGAGAAACCCCGCGCCGAATGCGGGACTTATAGCCGCAAATGGCCTTGAGTCAAGGAAAAGCGGGGCCAAAAGCAACCCAAAATGAAGGATTTGGCGCCAAACAGGGGTGGAAAGCGAGTGGCGCATCGTGAGATCCCGCGCGTCGGCGATCGCGACACGGCGATACTGAAGCCGATGATTGATGGGACCAAACGGACGAGCAGTAACCTTGACCGGTTAGGTTAAGGAGGGGATTGCGTTGCCGGAAATGCTGCGGCTGCTAAGCGTCCCGTCGTCGCTCGCGCTGGCCGCGAACCCGCACTTCGCCACCAGCCGTTGTTCATGAGTGGCACGGGACCGCCAATGTGTCCCCGCGTATGGCGGTCCCACCCTTTCCAGCCTCGGCTTTCAAACTCCCGGCAGATGTGCGGGAAAGGCCGGAGCGCTTTCCGCATCGGCTCGCGGAATTGTCACCGGCGTGCCTTGTCTGGCCGGCCGTCCTCGCCTAGAACTCGCCCCCGACCACGAGGGTCTCGGCCCCGATTTGGCGCGCCTTGGAGAGGTGGCAGAGTGGTTGAATGCACCGCACTCGAAATGCGGCATAGGTGCAAGCCTATCGGGGGTTCGAATCCCTCCCTCTCCGCCACCAGAGCAAAAATCCGACCGATTTGAATCGGGAGGGACGGAGCAATTGTTGCTCATACCGATTGAGAATTGCCGGATGGAGCGCGACTGCATTCGGAGGGGGTAGTCGATTCGAAACCGCCGCTCCCGCTCTGCGGCCATGTTGTCCACGTGCGAGACCTTGCTTCCACTCCGTGTGGAGGATCCGATTCATGCGCACCAGCAATCCGGTCGTGACGGTTGGCTTGGCGAATGGCCAAGTAACGTAAAGTCAGCACCGAGCTGCGCGCCGACGCCAATAACCCTTGTGCCCCGGGCTTAATTCCGTGATGCCATGCTCCGCCGAAGGCAAGGAACGAGAAAATTAGGCAATTCAACGGCGATCTAACCGCCCAGATTGCAATTCGTTAAATGTTCCAGACTGAGCAATATTGACCATTAGATCGGGAACCAGTGATGGCAAGATAGTTTTGTCACCGCTCCGATCCGGGCTTCTGCGGGTGGCTTGGAGTGTTGTGCGTGCTTCCACGCGAGGGCAGCATCAATGTCGCAAAGTCAAGCCGAACAGGCGACCTCGGTCCAGTCCATCCTTGTGAGGTGCCGGTTCGAAATGACAGCCGCAAACGCGCCGTCGAGTGGCGAGTTCTGCGTATTTGAGTTTCCCGGCTGCGAGGGATGTCCGAACGCACTGCACGCCGTGAAGACGGTGGGAAATTCTGAAGATCCCATGAAGTCGAAGGTCTTGCGCAAATGGATTGCGCAAGCCTCAGGAACATAGGTTTCGCATCGTCAAGGAGGGGCCGATGGAGAAGTATATTCACCGGGAGAACCTGGCCCTTTTCAAGAAACGCCTCGCGGAAGCGAGCAGCGAGTCCGAGCGCAAAGTACTCTCGGAGTTGTTGGCAGAAGAAGAAGCGAAAGACGCGTCCTTGTTGCGGTCAAAGTCATGAACCGAAAGGGCGTTGATTTCACCCTTGCGCAGATCGAGCCTGGTTCGTGGAAATGGCGCTTCCAAATCGGAGAAGCCGTCACCACCGGCAACACCCAGGCTCGTCTCATGGGTCTGGCTGCCCACAGAGTTCAGCAGCTTATTGACCGAGAGCTTGAAAAGCCGTGCGACCTGCTTCCAGGTCGGCCCGACAGCCCCGGTTAGATCGCCGCAGTTGGAGAAACTCCAATCAGAAACGTGGGGCCATGAGATGTCGTTTCATGATGGCAGCTGAGCGGGGCGACACGACCAACATCAAACGGAGTACGACCAACAAGGGCTTCTTCAGGGGGTGGCGGATCAAATAGACCACTGGCAGATGGCCGGATCGGGCCCGCGAAAACGCCTGCAGAAGCATTGGATCGTTCATTGAACACGACAGCGACCCTTCACGATGGAGTGACAGAAATGGCAGACCAAAATACGAACGCATCATTTGGCGAATTCGGGAAAATGCCGAGCTTCGACTTCACCAAGCTGATGCAGGATTTCAAGTTGCCGGGAATCGATCTCGCAAAGATCATGGATCGCGAAAAAAAGAACATCGAAGCTCTGACCGAGGCCAATCGTGTCGCGTTCGAAGGTTGGCAGGCGCTGGCTCGTCGACAGGCCGAGATTCTGCAGGAATCGATCAAGCAGGCCGTCGGCACCGTGCAAGGCGAGGATGCGGGCACCAGGCGCATGGACCTCGCGGCGCACGCTTTCGAGACCACGCTTTCGAATATGCGCGAATTGGCCGAGATGGCGGTCAAATCCCAGACGGAAGCGTTCGATATCATTCGCAAGCGCGTCGAAGAAAATCTTGCGGCACTCGGTGCTCCCGGACATTGACAGGTTTTGTATCTCGACAACAAGCAAGGGTCGTCGGCGGATTCGGCCGAATACCCGCTTTCGCCGCGCGGCTGGCGCTATGGTTTCAGTCGGGTTAGCCGGAGCGGACAGCAACCGGAGTAAAATTGACCACAGGGGATTGACTGGCCGCTCAGGCAGCGGCGACGGCTGGCTAATCCCGTTGGATCTGCGGCTTGTCGCGCAGGACCGCGTTCAAAAGCGAATTGTGCACCTCGATCTCGCCGTCGTAGCTGATGAACCCCAGCTTGCGAAACTTGTTCATGGCGGTGATCACGCACTCTTCCAGCGCCGTGGTCGTGGAAATCCGCAGCGGGTTGCCGTTCAGGCACCCTCGCCGAAGAACTGCCCGGGCTCGAAAATTCCGACGATGGCCTCCTTGCCCTGCTCGGACAGCACGACAACTTTGACCCTGCCTTTCTGGATGTAGAAGACCGTGTCCGCCGCGTCTCCTGCGAGAAGACGCTCTCATTCTAGTGGAATGCCAGCATAGTCGGTCCCTCGCCGACCCTCGCGAGGAAGGCCTGAGGGTCGAAATCATCCTGCGAGGCCTTTTTCATGGTCCGCTCCATCTCAGATGATCGGTCCGAACTGCCTCCTCAGCGTTCCAAAAATATTATTTCGGGTAGTGAACATAGTTGATTTGCGTCAATCTGACCTTCTCTTGCGGTCCTAGATTTTCTTGCATCGTCGAGGTTGAAGGCAATGAGTGCCAAACCAGGGGCCGACATCATGATGAGCAAGCATCCGGCCGACGACTTGAGCTTGCCTCCGGGCGTGATTTTCCAGAACCCGGATCAATGTCGACCCGCTATCGGGCCGATGGTTTACAGCCTCATGGAGACTCAATTACGAGAAGCTCTCGCGCAAAGCGAGGCGCGGCTTCTTGAAAAGGACGAGTTGATCCGGAGACAAGAGCTCCTGAGCAGGGAATCCGATCATCGGCTGATGAACGACCTGCAGATGACCATCAGCCTGCTTTCGTTGCAGGGCCGGGCATCGACGAACGCGGAAGTGGCGGCGCAATTGGCCGTCGCGGCCAACCGCGTTTCCATGATTGCGCGGATCCACCATCGTCTTCATGCGTGCAACGGCTTGCAAACGATCGATTTCAAGGGATTCCTTGAGGACCTCGGTCGCGACTTCTCTGCGATGCTGTCATCGAAGGAGCGCCCGGAGCAGGTCGTCGTCGAGGCCATTGAAATCAATCTGCCGGCCGCTACCGCGACCCCGCTCGGATTCATCATCAGCGAGTTGATTGCCAACGCAACAAAATACGGCACCGGCCGGATCGTCATCAGCCTGCAGCGCGACCCGGCATACGGCTACGCGCTTTCGGTCTCCAATGACGGCCCGGCTTTGCCGGAAAGGTTCGACCCCAGCGCCTGCAAAGGACTGGGGATGAAGATTGTTCGATCCTTCACAAGCCAGATCGGCGGAGAGTTGCGGATCGGCCGAGGCGACGAAGGGCAGGGCGCGCGATTTGCCGTGCTGTTTCACTGAATAGCCGCGGCACGGTGCAGAGCTATGACAGTTGGTCAGGCAACGATGAAGGAGAGGAAAATGCTTGCGCGCAAAGGTTGGCTTGCTTCGGCTGGCCGCAGCGTCGTGATGGCGACGATTGCTGTGCTGGTGGTCACGATGAGCGAGCCGCCGCCACCGGCCATCGCCGGTTCGGCGGCTCCCGCCTCAGAAGGCATCTCGGCTACCGCGGCGTTGAGCAATGCCACGGATTTCAGCTCGATCCGCCGTCGCCGCTACTACCGGCGTGGAGGCAGCGCCGCAGGACTGGCTTTCTTCGGGTTGGCGGTCGGAGCGATTGGCGCGATCGCCGCCCAGCAGCAGCGTGAGGACTATTACAACAACTACGGCTACGGGCCCGGCTACTATGGCGGCGGACCTTATTATTATGGTGGCGGGCCATCCTATTACGGTGGCGGGCCATATTATGGCCGCCGCTATTATCGGCCTTACTAGTTCGGTGTTTCCGAAGTTCACATCATTTCGACATGATGCTTGAACCTCATCCTGAGGAGCATCGCATTCGCGATGCGTTTCCGGACGATGCTTTGCATCGCCTTGAGAAGGATGGCCGCAAACGACGGCCGTGCAAGCCGCCATCCTTCGAGACGCAAGCCGAGCGTGAAGAGCTGCCGAAATCTATGTCAAGCGTGGCTTCGATCGGACAACTGCGCAGCAGGTCGCCCGGCAGCTAATTGCAAAGGACTCGCTCACCGCTCATGCGCGCGATGAGCTTGCAATCTCCGAGATTACTCCAGCACGTCCGGTGCAGGCGGCGCTCACGTCGGCCGTGATGTTTTCTGTCGGTGCGGCCATGCCATTGCTGCTCTCAGACCGCGCTACAACTCGCGGTTGCCTGGCCGATTTTTTCTTATGCGACCGGTTCCCGACGTCGGATCGTCATAGAGCTGCGGATTGATCGCGTCGCGGGGATGGCCAGTTGTCGCTCGGTCTGCTACCTTGCGAAAATCCTGAACATGATGGGGCGCGCAATGTTATTGCCTGCACAATACGCGTGGTTTGAGCCCGTGCTCGTTGCAACCATCGTGGTGTTCATCATTGATTTGGTTGGCAACACGATCGGCTTTGGCAACCGCTTCCTGAGCGCCCTCATGAGCGCAATCGTGTTTGCCCTCGTGTTCGGAGCCCTCGTCTATTTTGGTTACGGCAGCGTGTCGATGTCAGTGACAACGACGCCGAGTGCAAGTGCCCCTGCTCAAACGCAAAAGTAGGTCGGCCAAACAAGAATGCTGGCTCGCTGCTGATGATCTGACCTTCCAGCTCGGTGACCAATGCCTCTCCCGGAGCGCTCAAATTTGGCTGCCCGCCCTACCGATTTCCGTCGCGGGTTTCATTGCTTCCCGGCGAATCACCCATAGGCCCGGTAGCATAGGGAAGGGTGAAGCCGCGCACTATGAGTGTCGCGGCAAGGTTCGCTTCAAGGTCACCGCCTATTGGGTGAAGCAGCTCTGTGCATTGCTGCGAGAATGAGATCGTCTCGGGTTCGCGACAAGATCAAGAGTGCCATCAACGAAAACGGCGATGTGTGGAAAGGACACGCATCCGAGGCATGCGTGGTGGAAGATCAGGGAATCGGCTTGACCCAAATCAACCGCGCGCGAGGGTTTCGATCTAACAGAAATCAGGGCAAGCCCACGGGTATAGAATGCTTTTGATCTCTCACATCTGTTGGCTCCGTTGACACGTTTCTGGCCGCCAGGTCGGGTCGTCTCAATCAACCACGGGTGCGCCGGCGTGCGCCTGCACGTGCGGGCACCCGTGTGCAAGCATCAGGGACGTCGGTAGCGTCGATGATATCATCGGCCGACGAGCAAGTTCGGAGCAGTGAATGGAACTGATCGAAAACAGGACGTTCGACGAGATCAAGCTGGGCGATACCGCGAGCCTCGTCCGAACGCTCACCCACAAGGACATCGAACTGTTCGCGATCATGTCGGGAGACATCAATCCGACGCATCTGGACGACGCCTTTGCCAAGAGCGACATGTTTCACAAGGTCGTGGCCCACGGCATGTGGAGCGGCGCACTGATTTCGACAGTGCTGGGAACGCAGCTTCCCGGTCCAGGGACCGTTTATGTCGACCAGTCTCTTCACTTTCAGGGAGCCATCGGTCTCGGTGACGCCATCACCGTCACGGTGAAGGTGCGAGACAAGATCGCACAGACGCACCGGGTCATCTTCGATTGCCGGGCCGTGAATCAAAGGGCGCAAGAGGTGGTCTCCGGCACTGCCGACGTCATCGCGCCGACCGAGAAGATCTCTCGTCCCCGCGCGGTTCTTCCCGACGTCGAACTGCGGCGGAAGGGGCGACGCTATGAGATCCTGCTCAAGATGACCCACGGTCTCGCTCCAATCCGCACCGCAGTGGTCCACCCGGTCGACGCGCCCTCGCTGCTTGGCGCCGTGGAAGCCGCGCGCATCAATCTTATCACGCCGGTGCTGGTCGGACCGGAGGCCAGAATCCGCGCCGCCGCCGCGCTGGCGCAGATTGATCTGGCACCTTACGAGATCGTTTCGACCGAGCACAGCGAGGCCGCGGCCGCTCAAGCCGTCGCCATGGCCCGCGCCGGCAAGGTCGAGGCGCTGATGAAAGGCGCTCTCCACACGGATGAGCTCATGCATGCGGTTGTCGACGATGAACGCGGGCTGCGTACCGCCCGGCGCATGAGCCACGTCTTTGCGATCGACGCGCCGGACTATCCGAGGCCGCTGTTCATCACCGATGCCGCGATCAACGTCTACCCCACGCTTGCGGACAAGCGGGACATCATCCAGAACGCGATTGATCTGGCGCATGCCCTGGGGATACCGGCACCACGCGTGGCCATCCTGTCCGCGGTCGAAATCGTCACGGAAAAAATCAAGTCGACCCTTGATGCGGGGGCGCTTTGCAAGATGGCTGATCGCGGTCAGATCACTGGCGGCATTCTCGACGGTCCGCTCGCATTCGACAATGCGGTCTCGACCGAGTCGGCGAAGACCAAGGGGATCACCTCGCCAGTCGCCGGCCGTGCCGACATCTTCGTGGTGCCGGACCTCGAGGCAGGCAACATGCTGGCGAAGCAGCTCGAGTACCTCGCGGAGGCCCAGATGGCCGGCATCGTGCTCGGCGCCCGCGTGCCGATCATTCTGACAAGCCGCTCGGACGGGACGCTCGCACGATTGGGATCCTGCGCGATCGCGCTGCTGTTGGCGCGTCACAAGGGGGCAAAAGCGTGAGTGACGCGATCCTCGTGCTCAATGCCGGCTCGTCGAGCATCAAGTTCTCGGTGTTCCCTGGACATCAAAGACCGGACCGGCAGGGTATCATTTGCGAAGGTGAGTGCGAAGGCATTGGCCACCGCGTTCACTTCATGGCGAAAGACTACACCGGGGCGTCGCTGGTCGATCGGTATCTGACCGAAGGGGCTACGCACGAAGATGTGCTGGCCGCGCTGCTGCGCTGGCTGGAAGACCACCTTCTCGATCATCAGCTGGCCGCGGCCGGGCATCGGGTGGTGCATGGCGGATCGCTTTATGCCGCACCGGTTGTTATCGACGCGGCGGTGACCGCCGAGCTGTGCCGCCTCATTCCGCTGGCGCCGCTGCATCAACCTCACAACCTTGCCGCCATTGCTGCCATCGCGAAGCTTCATCCGGGATTGCCGCAGATCGCCTGCTTCGACACGGCCTTTCATCATACCCAGTCCGAGGTCGCCACGGCCTTCGCGCTACCGCGCCGGCTCGCCGCCGAGGGCGTCCGGCGCTATGGGTTTCATGGCCTTTCCTATGAATACATCGCAAGTGTTCTGCCCGACATCCTTGGCGTGTCAGCCGCCGATGGTCGCATCGTCGTGGCTCATCTCGGCAGCGGCGCAAGCCTGTGCGCGATCCGAAGCCGCAAGAGCGTCGCGACCACCATGGGCTTTACGGCGCTCGACGGCCTGGTCATGAGCCGCAGGTCGGGCAACCTCGATCCGGGTGTCGTTCTCTACCTGATGCAGGAGAAGGGGATGACCGCGGCCGAGGCGAGCCATCTTCTCTACAACGAATCCGGATTGCTTGGTGTCTCCGGCATCAGCGACGACATGCGGACCCTGCTGGCCAGTGACGAGCCGTCGGCGAAGCAAGCGGTCGCTCTGTTCGTGTACCGTATCGGACGCGAACTCGGCTCCATGGCCGCCGCCCTCGGCGGGATTGATGCGCTGGTCTTCACCGCGGGAATCGGGGAGCACGCAGTCGAGATCCGGCGTCGCGTTTGCGAGGACGCCGCATGGCTCGGCGTCGATCTGGATCAAGGCGCAAACATCGCCGGCGGAGCATTGATTACGCACCAGGGGAGCCGCGCCTCGGCGTGGGTGATTCCGACTGATGAAGATCTGATGATCGCCTTGCACACATGGACTCTGTTGAATGCAGAGGCCGCCGAGTCGAATAGAAGCACCGAAAGCGGGAAAACATGACCGAGCTCGACAATCCCTCGCTCCTGGGCGTCCCGGCATTCTGGCCGATGGCGATGGCGGCAACGATGCTCGAGGAGGGCACCGAGCTCTATGCGAAGAACCTCAAATTCGTCGAGGAGGAGATCAAAATTCATGGCGAACTGAGGCCTGCCCTTGCGACGCCGAACCGCGTGCGCCTCGATCTGCGGACCATGGTGCTGCGCGATTACGGAAAGCCGGGCGGGATTCCGACGCTGATCGACGCGCCCCATGCCGGCCATACCGCCATGATCGCCGACTATTATGACGGTCAGAGCCTGGTGCAGACTCTGCTTTCCAACGGCATCAGCCATGTGGCGCTGACCGACTGGAAATCGGCGACGGTGGACATGAAGGACCTGGAGATCGACAACTACCTCGCCGAGGTCGTCGTGGCGATCGACGATCTCGGCGGCCGCGTCAATCTGGTCGGACTTTGTCAGGGCGGCTGGATGTCCGCGATGATTGCAGCACGCTTTCCCGACAAGGTGAACGCGCTGGTCTTGGCGGGCGCGCCCATCGACACAGATGCCGGTGACGGGTCGATCAAAAGCATGGTTCACCAATCGCCCGCATCGTTCTACGAGGAGCTGGTGGCGCTCGGCGGCGGCTTGATGAAAGGCAAGTTCATGCTGCAGGGCTGGAAGAACATGCATCCCGGGCAACACTACATTCAGGATCATGTCGATCTCTATGAGCATATCGACGACCCGGCATACCTCGCCAAGGAGGAGACTTTCGAGAGCTGGTACGAAAATCCGATTGACCTGCCGGGACGCTGGTATCTTCAGGTAATCAGCCAGATCTTCAAGGAGAACAGGCTTGCCAAGGGTGAGTTCATGGGCCTCGGCCGCAAGCTCGATCTCCATAATATCACTTGCCCGGTCTATCTGCTGGCAGGCGCCGACGATGACATTACGACACCGGAGCAGGTCCTCGATGCCGCAAAATATATTGGAACCGCTAAGGACGGTATCGTTCAGAAGACCGTGCCGGGCGGCCATATCGGGCTGTTCATGGGAGCGAACACGCTGAGAGATCATTGGCCGGAGATCGCCCGGTGGATCGGCGCCCAATAGGCGTTTCACCGCTTCGATATTTCCGAATCGCACAGCCCTGGGTTTGCCGCGATGAACCCCGCAGTCGACGACCTCGGCGCGGACGAAGTCTGGAAGGAGCAGGTGGATTGGCTTCTTGCACGACTCCTGACGACCGCCGCGAGCCGTGATGCGGCTGAGGCTCAATTGGAGCCGGCGCACTCTTACAACGCCGTTTCAAAATTGATTCAGATCAAGACGAAGGAACGCCATCGGTCAATCATGATCGCTACCAACGCCCCGACTCAGGGAAAATGACAAAGCCCGACTGTTGGGTGTGACGCACGCACGGTGCAAAATTGCACATTTGAACGGCCTCGTCATGTTCTCGAAATTCATCTCCCGGACCGGCTGCCTCCAAATACTCTCGGAAAATCAATAGTGGCGGAGACACCATGCGAGACAAGCCGGTGCAGGTTGGTTCGGAGTTCCATGGGCCATTCATGTTGGCTTGGGTCTGCGGCGCCGCAATGATCCCCTACACGACTATCAAGGAGGTCAACGCGGACGAGGTGAGGGGGAGCGCCACCGGCGCGATCAACGTCCTCGTCGTCACGTTGAGCGCCCTGATGGCCCCGGTCTATGGCCGGGCGTTGCTCGCGGTCTCGAATGGGGGGCCGCTGGATCTCCCGGTCTTTCAGAAGGCAGGAGCGATTGGCGCCGGCGGAATAGTCCTCGCCATCCTCCTCTCCTGCTTCATCCGGGAAACCGGAGCCGCGGTGCTCGGTCACAAGACGAGCGGCGGATCCCGACTGTTGGTCGCAGCGCGACTTGGAGAAGCCAAGTGAACAACTTCGCCCGCGATATGACGCCGACGCTCAATCTCACGCGCGAGCGAGGGGCTGGCGCCGTACGTCATCAGCGACCGGTTTATGTCGACCTGCTTCCTCCCTGCAATTCCGCCTGCCCCGCCGGTGAGAACATCCAGGCGTGGCTGGCATTGGCGCAAGCGGGCAAGTACCGCGCCGCATGGGAAACGCTGATCCGCGATAATCCATTGCCGGCAGTGCACGGACGTGTCTGTTATCACCCCTGCGAAACCAGCTGCAACCGCAAGGACCTCGACAGCGCCGTCAGCATTCATGCCGTCGAGCGCTTCCTGGGCGACCTCGCGATGGAGCAAGGCTGGCCGATGCCGGTCGACAAGGCTGCCACCGGCAAGCGGGTGCTGGTGGTCGGTGCCGGGCCGAGCGGACTGTCCGCCGCCTATCATCTGACGCGGCTTGGCCATCAGGTGGAGATCCACGACGCCGGCCCATTGCCGGGCGGCATGCTGCATTTCGGCATTCCAGCCTATCGCCTGCCGCGCCAGGACCTGATGAAGGAGATCGGGCGGATCGAGCAGATGGGCGTCAAGTTCGTACCCGATCATCGCGTCGAGGACGTCCTTGCCGAGCAGAAGACCGGCGGCTTCGATGCGGTCTTCGTCGCGATCGGCGCCCACCTCTCCAAACATGTCGACATCCCGGCACGCGACGCCATCAAGGTGCTGGACGCGGTCTCGCTGCTGCGCGACGTGGAGACGGGTACCGCGCCGCTTCTGGGCCGGCGCGTGGTGGTTTATGGCGGAGGCAATACCGCCATGGACGTCGCGCGCACCGTCCATCGCCTCGGCGCCAGCGAGGCGATGATCGTCTATCGCCGGGATCGCGCGCATATGCCGGCCCACGATTTCGAAGCCGAAGAGGCGCTGGCTGAAGGCATAAAAATAAAATGGCTGACCTCGATCAAAGCCATCGAGGGCGCCGATCTCACGGTCGAGGTGATGCGCATCGATGCGAGCGGTCGCGCCCAGCCGACCGGCGAATTCGAAACGCTCAGGGCGGACGCGTTGGTGCTGGCGCTTGGCCAGGACGCCGACAGCGGCTTCCTGAAGAAGATTCCCGAAATTGCCTTCGACGCTGACGGCTGCGTGGTCGTCGCACCGAACATGATGACCGGACGGGCCGGCATCTTCGCCGGCGGCGACATGGTGCCGACGGAACGATCGGTCACGGTGGCGACCGGTCACGGCAAGAAGGCGGCGCACCACATCGATGCGTGGCTGAGAGGCGAAATCTACACCCGTGCCGCGAAGCATTCGGGAATCGAGTTTGCCGGGCTCAACCTGCCAATTTATGCCGACGCGGCGCGCTCAACGCAGCAAGAGTTGTCGGTCGCGCAAAGGGGACAGGGTTTTGACGAGGTGGTCAGCGGCTTGAGCGAGAAAGAAGCGCTGCATGAAGCCAAGCGCTGTCTGTCCTGCGGCAATTGCTTCGAGTGCGACAATTGTTATGCCGCCTGTCCTGAAGAAGCGATCACCAAGCTCGGCCCGAACGAGGGCTACGAGATCAGGCTCGATCGTTGTACCGGCTGCGGCATCTGCGTCGCGCAATGCCCCTGCCACGCCATGGAGATGGTTTCTGAGCCGACGGGGGGCAGGACATGAACGCCGCGACCAAGCTGAACTCGGGCGATGCCTCGAAGCCGACGACAGCGGCCGTAGCCAATAACGCGGTCAGGACAATCATGGACGGCAACACGGCCGTCGCCCATGTTGCTTATCGGGTGAATGAAGTTTGCGCGATCTATCCGATTACGCCCTCGTCGACGATGGCCGAGCTGGCTGACCAGTGGTCCGCCGAGGGAGTTCAGAATATCTGGGGCAACGTTCCCTTGGTCCAGGAAATGCAAAGCGAAGGCGGTGCGTCAGGCGCCGTCCACGGTGCGCTGCAGTCGGGCGCGATGACGACGACGTTCACGTCATCGCAGGGCTTGATGCTGATGTTGCCCAATATGTTCAAGATCGCCGGCGAGTTGACCTCGACGGTGTTTCATGTCGCCGCGCGCTCACTCGCGACCTCCGCCTTGTCGATCTTCGGAGATCACTCCGACGTCATGACCGCCCGTACCACCGGTTTTGCGCTGATCTCATCCGCCAATGTGCAGGAAGCCCATGACACCGCGCTGATCGCCGAAGCCGCGACCCTGGAAGCAAGGGTGCCGTTCTTGCATTTCTTCGATGGCTTTCGAACGTCGCACGAACTCAATACGTTGGACCTGATTCCCGATACCAGCATTCGGGCGATGATCGCGGACGACCTGGTCCGTGCCCATCGTGCCCGTGCGCTTAATCCCGAGAATCCCTTCATCCGGGGCACGGCGCAGAACACCGACACCTTTTTCCAGGCGAGAGAAGCGGTCAGCCCGTTCTACGCCAAGGTGCCGGGAATCGTCGACGGCGTGATGGCCCGCTTTGCGGCGCTGACCGGGCGGCACTACAAGCTGTTCGAGTACGAGGGCGCGCCCGACGCCGACCGCGTTCTCGTTCTGATGGGCTCGGGCGCCGAGACCGCGCGCGAGACCGTCAAAGCGTTGGCTGCCAGCGGCGAGAAGGTTGGTGTTCTGCAGGTGCGGTTGTATCGCCCGTTTTCGGCCGCACACTTCCTTGCCGCGCTGCCGCCGTCGCTCGGCGCCATCGCTGTCCTCGAACAGGCCAAGGAAGCCGGCGCCGCCGGCGAACCGCTCTACCTCGACGTTGTCGCCACCCTCGCCCAGGCCCTTGCATCCGGACAACGATCGTCGATGCCGCACGTGATCGGCGGACGTTACGGACTATCCTCGAAGGATTTCACGCCGGCGATGGTCAAGGCAGCCCTCGACGAGCTCGCCAGGCGCAACGATGAAGGCAGATTCGCGGGCCGAAGCAGTTTCACCCTTGGCATCGAGGACGACGTCTTGTTCAGCAGCCTCGCCATCGAAAAAGACTTCACGATCGAGACGGCCAAGACCACCTGCGCGGTTTTCTACGGTCTAGGCGCCGATGGCACGGTCGGCGCCAACAAGAACAGCGTGAAGATTATCGCCGAAGACGCCAAACAATACGCGCAGGGGTACTTCGTCTATGATTCCCACAAATCCGGCGCGCAGACGATTTCACATCTGCGATTCGGGCCGGACCCGATCAAGGCGCCCTACCTGATCGCCTCGGCCGGCTTCGTTGCCTGCCACCAGTTTGGATTTCTCGAACGACAGGACCTGCTGCGGGTCGCAGCCGTCGGCGGCGTCTTCCTTCTGAACAGCCCGTATGGAAAGGACGAGACCTGGGACGAACTGCCGAAGTCCGCGCAGCAGCAGATCATCGACAAGAAACTGCGCTTTTTCGTCATCGACGCTTCCACCGTGGCCCGCGACGTCGGCCTCGGGGTGCGCACCAATACGGTTCTTCAAACCTGCTTCTTTGCCATATCGGGCGTCCTGCCGCGCGAGGACGCGATCCGGCATATCAAGCAATCGATCCGCAAATCCTACAGCGGCAAGGGCGAAGCCCTGGTGGCGAAGAATTTCGCCGCCGTCGACGCCACATTGGCCCGGCTGTTCGAGGTCGAGGTGCCGGCGGCCGCGACCAATGCAAAGGATCGGCCGCCGATCGTTGCCGCCAGTGCGCCCGATTTCGTCAAACGCGTGACGTCGCTGATGCTGATCGGGCGCGGCGACGACATTCCCGTCAGTCTGATCCCGGCGGATGGAACGTTTCCGTCAGGAACCTCCGCTTTTGAAAAGCGAAATATCGCGGAGGTCGTTCCGGTCTGGGAAGAAGATCTTTGCATTCAGTGTGGGCAATGCAGCTTCGTCTGCCCGCACAGCGTCATTCGTGCCCGCTATTACAACGAGGATGCGCTGGTCGACGCACCGGCTTCTTTCAAGTCGGCGCCAGTCAATGCGCGCGGCTATCCGGAAGCGCGGTTCACCTTGCAGTTCTACATCGAGGACTGCACGGGCTGCGGTCTTTGCGTGGAAGCGTGTCCCGCAATCAGCCCGCGCGAGCCGGACGTCAAGGCGATCAACCTCGCCGACAAGGCGCCGCTGGTTGCGGCCGAGCGCGAAAATATCGCCTTCTTCGAGAGATTGCCGGTCAATGATCGGGCTCGCGTCGATTTCGACAAGGTGCGCGGCGTTCAGTTTCTCCAGCCGTTGTTCCAGTTTCCCGGCGCCTGTGCCGGGTGCGGCGAGACGCCATATCTCAAGGTGCTTTCACAATTGTTTGGCGATCGCGCGCAGATTGCCAATGCGACCGGCTGCTCATCGATCTATGGAGGCAGTTTGCCGGTGACGCCCTGGGCTGTCGATCATGAGGGCCGCGGACCGGCGTGGTCCAACTCGCTGTTCGAGGACAACGCGGAGTTCGGTCTTGGTTTCCGACTGGCCGCCGACAAACATCTGGAGCTTGCTCGGGCACTGCTGGTGCAGCTCGCGCCCATCGTCGGCGAGGAACTGGCGGCAGCTATCCTCAACGCGCCGCAGATCCACGAATTCGAATTGCGCGCGCAGCGCATACGCGTCGCCGAACTCAAGACGCGGCTGCTCAAGCTCGAAGGCGAGCCCGCGCGCGATCTGCTCTCCGTGGTGGACCATCTGGTGCGGCGAAGCATCTGGATCGTCGGCGGCGACGGCTGGGCTTATGACATCGGCTTTGGCGGGCTTGACCATGTCATGGCGATCGGACGTAACGTCAATATCCTGGTCCTCAACACCGAAGTCTATTCCAACACCGGCGGTCAGGCCTCGAAGGCGACCCCGCTTGGCGCGGTCGCAAAATTCGCGGCGGCCGGAAAACGCGTCGCGCGCAAGGATCTTGCCTTGCAGGCCATCGCCTACGGAAACGTGTATGTGGCCCAGGTCGCGATGGGCGCCAATTCGCAGCAAACGCTGGATGCGTTTCGGGAGGCGGAAGCCTATGACGGTCCCTCGCTCATCCTCGCCTATAGCCAATGCATCGCCCACGGCATCGACATGCGGTTCGGCATGAAGCAGCAGGATCTGGCGGTCGCCTGTGGCTACTGGCCGTTGCTCCGATTCAATCCGACCATGCGAAGCGTCGGCAAAAACCCGTTCCAGCTGGATTCGCCGCGCCCGACAATTCCCTTCAAGGAATACGCCTATAAGGAGGTCCGCTACTCCTCTTTGGCGAGGTCGCTTCCCGACGAAGCGGCGGCGCTGCTCGCCACCGCGCAGGCAGCGGTGATCGACAAATACCAGCAATACGAAACGCTCGCGGCACAGGACGGCAGCCGCTTCCTGCCGGGCGGCGACCTGCTTGCCAGCCCGGCGTCCTAGCCACGCTGCCGTGCGACCTGTCCCAGGAGAGCCCAATGGATTTGACGACGCGCTATATGGGGCTTCAACTCAAGAACCCGCTGGTGGCGTCTGCGTCGCCGCTGACGGGAGAACTCGACTCGCTCAGGCGATTGGAGGATGCCGGCGCCGCCGCCATGGTCCTGCCTTCGCTGTTTCAGGAGGAGATCGAAGCGGAGACCGCCCGTTACGAGCAACTGACCAGCGCGCACGACGACAGTTGGCCGGAGGGGCTGAGCAATTTTCCCAAACTGGCCGACGCGCAACATGGGCCGCAGCATTATCTCGAACTCGTTCGCCGCGCCCGGCAAGCCGTCGGGGTGCCGGTGATCGCAAGCTTGAATGGAATGAGCAACGAGGGCTGGACTTCCTACGCCCGGCAACTCGAGCAGGCCGGAGCGAACGGGCTCGAACTCAATATCTATTTCATTCCGGCCGATCTTGCGGCGACGGGTCGCGACGTCGAGCTGCGTTATCTCGACATCCTGCGATCGGTGCGGACCACGGTCTCGATCCCGGTCGCAATGAAACTCAGTCCCTATTTCAGCTCTGTCGGCAACATGGCCATGGCCTTGCACAATGCGGGTGCCGACGCCCTGGTGCTGTTCAACCGGTTCTATCAACCCGATCTCGATCTGACACGGCTGCAGGTGCTGACCGATCTCAAGCTCAGTGAGCCGAGCGAGATCAGGCTCCCTTTGCTCTGGCTTGCCGTGCTTTCCGGTCGCATCAAGGCCTCGCTTGCGGCCTCTACCGGCGTTGCCAGCGCCGAGGAGGTGGTGAAATATCTCCTGGTCGGAGCCGACGTCGTGATGACGACCTCGTCGCTGCTGCGGCAAGGCCCCGGCCATGTGGCCAATCTGCTCGCCGGGTTGGAAAAATGGCTCGATGCAAGGGAGTTCACGTCTCTCGAGCAGGTCAGGGGCATCATGAATCAACGCAGCTTGCGGGACCCTCAGGCATTCGAGCGTGCCAACTATCTCAAAATACTGCAGGGATACCGTCAACCCGGTCCGGCAATGACTCGAGGCGCAGGCCGCACAAAATCATAGAACGATCGTTCAAGCCGGTTTCATCGAGCCCGGCAAACGTGAGTGTCTTCCGTGACCCTGGACGTGTATTGCTATGGTCACCTGCAGCGGTGTCCGACAACATCTGATCCACGAATGACCTATTCTGGGCGAAAGCGGCCATTCCAGACATCGGCTGCGGCCGGCGCGGGACGTGCTACGAGATCGAAATGATTTCGAGGTGTTGACCGGATGCGCCGACTTCATCCCCGACGGCCTTGCCCATCAGAAGCCTTGCCACCGGGGATACGAAGGAAATCGAACCGGCCTTAGGGTCCGCTTCGTCCTCCCCCACGATCCGATATTTCTGCACGCGTCCATCGTCGCGCCGGAAGGTCACCGTATTGCCAAAGGCAACGGTGTCAGTTGACGCAGGATTGGTGGTGACTTGGGCCGTCCGAACTCTCGCCGCAAAGTAGCGCATATCGCGCAAGGGGATTGCCGCCTGCCGCCGTCGTTCATTCACGTCCTCGATACTCTTTGCCGCCTCGTAAGCCTCGCGCGCCTCGTTGAGTTGAAATTCGAGAGCCTTCAATCCCGTTTCCGTCACAAGGTTCGGATAAGGTGAAACCGGGCGGTCGGGTAACAGCGTCTCCGACGCAGTTTCGGCACTGTCTTCCTTGGTGAAAGCAACGCTCAAGTCAGACTCCCCTTTTTGATGAGATATGCTGGGCCGCTTCGTTAGCGCCACCCCAAGGCGGGGGCGACGCGGGTCAGAATCGCTTCGATCACATGCGCGTTGTAGGCAACGCCCAATTGATTGGGAACGGTCAGCAGCAGCGTGTCGGCTTCGGTGATGGCTTCGTCGTTCCTGAGCTGCTCGATGAGGACATCCGGCTCGGCCGCATAGCTGCGGCCGAAGATCGCCCGCGTCCTCTCGTCGATGAATCCGATCTGGTCATCATCTTCGCGTCCGCTTCCAAAATAGGCGCGGTCGCGATCGTCGACCAGGGCGAAGATGCTGCGGCTGACTGAGACCCGCGGCTCGCGTGCATGGCCTGCCTCCTTCCAGGCGGTGCGGTAGGCCCGGATCTGGGCGGCCTGCTGCACATGGAAGGCCTCGCCTGTTTCGTCGTTCTTGAGTGTCGAGCTCTGCAGGTTCATCCCGAGCTTCGCTGCCCAGATGGCCGTGGCGTTCGAGCCGGCGCCCCACCAAATCCGGTCGCGCAGGCCGTCAGAATAGGGTTCCAGGCGCAGCAGCCCCGGCGGATTCGGAAACATGGGTCGTGGATTCGGCCGGGCGAAGCCCTCACCGCGCAGCAGATCGAAGAAGATCTCTGCATGACGCCGCCCCATGTCGGCGTCATTCTGGCCTTCGGCCGGTTGATAACCGAAATGTCGCCAGCCATCGATCACCTGCTCGGGCGACCCTCTGCTGATGCCGAGCTGAAGGCGTCCGCCCGCGATCAGATCGGCCGCGCCGGCGTCCTCGGCCATGTACAGCGGGTTCTCGTAGCGCATGTCGATCACCGCCGTGCCGATCTCGATGCGGCTGGTCTTCGCACCGACGGCCGTCAGCAGGGGAAAAGGCGAGGCGAGTTGGCGCGCGAAATGATGGACCCGGAAATAGGCCCCGTCCGCTCCCAACTCCTCGGCCGCGACGGCGAGTTCGATGGATTGCAGCAGCGTGTCCGCGGCCGAGCGGGTCTGTGATTGCGACGAGGGCGTCCAGTGCCCGAACGAGAGAAAGCCGATCTTCTTCATGCGGGCAATCTATTGATATCCGGGTTGGTTTGCGACCTCAAAGGCGGCTCTTGTGGAGGTTTGCGGATGCCGGCCCCGTGAGGGCGTTGCGGCGCACGCCGCGGCAGGATGTGGATCGGGTGTGCGGCGGATGTTGGGACGGACCTGATCGAATTCGTCGATCACCCTCGGCAGAAAATCGATCGCTGCCCGTATTACTACCTGTTTGGCGCATAATGGAAAATTTATCGAACATCAGTTGTATTGCTTCTATGCGTTTCTTCCGATTGACGATCTCGTCAAAATACTTGGGCTCGCGTTCCAGAAAGTGAAGGCAAGTTCCTCGACACCAGGCCAGGGCTCGTTGGACTTACGCAGGGGCGAAATCCTTCCGGTTCGAAGTCGTTGGTCAAGACCCGTCCGATCCGTGCGCGGTCACGGCGATAGCGCCGGACGGCGCGCGAAGCTCCATCAAGTCGAGTTCGTCAACAACATCGTGAAACGAGATCATCCCCGAGCGAAACGGCTGGTCTGATCCGGGCTCGGTTTCGCCAGCTTGCGAACCGCACAACGAACACTGGTGGGTTATGAGGGGATGACGTTGATGAGGACAGGACAGGTTTGGAAGATCGGCCGATGGTGATACCGAGAGGGCTTTCTATCCGTACGACGCTCCTCACGGTGATAGCCGGTATGGGGATTCTGACAATTTGCACCTGCGCGTTGTCGCTTCTCGACGCGGTCAGAAACAACACAGATTCGGTTCGAATCGCGATTCGCGCCCAGACCAGCGAACAATTATTCAAGGCGATCATCCCGTTGCGCAACGAGCGCGGCGCTCAAAACACCGGCCTCGCTGCGGAGGACGAGGCCAGCGCCGCCACGGTTTCCGATATTCTCGGTCTCAGAGACGAGTTTGAGCAGCACTTTACCCAAAGCATGCGATTGCTGACCAGCCTGGATCCGTCGACGTTTGCGCCACTGATCATGCGGCTCAAGGCTACTCATGAAATCATTGCCCAACTGCGACCCGCGGCCGATGTGGCGATCCGTCAGCCCAGGGGTCTTCGCGATCCGGCTCTGGTCCGGGACTATATGAAAATCACGCAGCCCCTGCTCGACGCGATTGTTGATACCGTCGATCAGCTCGACGCCTCCTTGAAACTAAGGGACGCAATCGTCGACCAGTTCCTTTTCATCAAGCGGGCGGCATGGACGACACGCCTCAATCTGGGGCTTATGGTCGCCCGGACTCAGCCCGCGGTGTCGAGCGGAAAAGCCCTCACCCCCGCAGAAGCGCTGGTCTGGTTCCAGGACGAGGCACGTGCGAGATTGGCATGGGAGCAGGTGCTGGAAGCCGCGCGCCGGCCCGACGCGCCGAAATCCATTGTTGAGGCGGTGGCGGCGGCGGGTCCGATTCTCACCGGGCCGGAGGCGGACGCCAGAAGAGCGGTTTTCGACACGCTGGTAGCCGGTCGAAGGGTGACGACCCCGATCGTGGATCTGCGGCGAAAAGATACCGAGAACAATGGTCTTATCGTAACAGTCGCCTACGCCGCGCTCAATGAGATGGTCGACCGCGCTCACGGCCTGGCCGCGTCTGCGCGAGCAACGCTGGTTGCGGACGCCGTTGTCCTGCTGGCGGCGCTGGTTTTGGCGCTGGCTGGATTCGTCATCGTGCACAAGAAGGTGACCGGGCCGATCGAGGCGATGACACGTGCGATGCGTCGGCTCGCCGGGCGGGACATGGCGGTCGAGATCCCCGGGGTCGGGCGTACGGACGAAATCGGCGCCATGGCCGCCGCGGTGCAGGTGTTCAAGATCAGCATGATCACCGCGGAACGGCTCACTTCGGAACAGGAGACCGAGCGCGTGCTCAAGGCCGAGCGTGCGGCCAGCCTGGAGCGAGCCGTGGAAGAACTTGGCATTCAGAACCTGCGCTTCAGTGCCGCATTGAGCAACATGTCGCACGCCCTGTGCATGTTCGACGCGGCGGGTAACCTCGTCGTTGCCAATGACCGATTGGCCGAGATCTTCGGCATGGACCCAAGCAGCATAACTCCGGGCATGACGGCGGACACCATTCTGGCGCGTGCCGTGGGGGCATCGTCCCTGCAACAGGCAGACATCGATTCGATGCGGATCAGCATCCAGGAGCTGCAGTCTGCCCGCTTGCCTGCCGATCGCATTCGGGATCTCGCAGACGGACGTACGCTGGTGGTGCACTTCGTGCCGACGCAAGACGATGGCTGGCTGTTGACCTTGGAGGACATCAGCGAACGGAAACTGGCCGAGGCCAAGATCATCCATATGGCCCATCATGATGCCCTGACCGGGCTGCCAAACCGGGTCAGGTTTCACGATTGCCTCAGCGAGGCGGTTGCGCGCAGCCAAAGGGGTGAGACGTCCGCGGTCCTGCTTCTCGACCTCGACCATTTCAAGGCGGTCAACGATGCGCTCGGCCATCCGGTCGGTGACGCCCTGCTGCAGGAAGTCAGCAGGCGGCTGCGAGCCGATGTCCGTGAGGTCGACGTGGTGGCGCGCCTGGGCGGCGATGAGTTCGCCATCCTGCAGTCCAATGCCTATCAACCGGAAGCCGCCATCGCGCTGGCAGAGCGGTTGATCGGCGAACTGAGCCGACCTTATGAACTCAACGGCCACCATGTCGTGATCGGTACCAGCGTTGGCATCGCCTTGCTTCCGGGTGACGGAGATAATCCGGACCAGCTCATGAAGAATGTCGACATGGCGCTCTATGGCGCCAAGGCGGATGGTCGCGGCTCCTATCGCTTCTTCGAGGCGGCGATGCACGCGCGCATGCAAGCTCGCCACACCGTGGAGATGGACTTGCGCAAGGCGCTCAGCGGCGGCGAATTCGAGGTCTACTATCAGCCCTTCATGAATATCAACACGCGCTCCGTGAGCGGTTTCGAAGCGTTGTTGCGCTGGAACCATCCCGATCTGGGTCTGGTGCCCCCGTCGGAGTTCGTACCGCTGGCCGAGGAGACCGGCCTGATCATACCGTTGGGCAAATGGGTCCTTCACCAGGCTTGCGCTGACGCGGTCACCTGGCCCGGAGACATCAAAGTTGCCGTCAATGTCTCGGTCGTCCAGTTCGGCAGCAAACGCCTGGTTGAGGATGTGGCCGCCGCGTTGGCCACTTCAGGACTGGACCCGAGCCGGCTCGAGTTGGAGATCACCGAGACGGTCATGCTCGACGACACCGACGGAGTCCTGGTGATCCTGCATCAGCTTCGCGATCTTGGTGTAGGCATCGCCATGGACGATTTCGGAACCGGCTATTCGTCGCTGAGCTACCTTCGGCGATTCCCATTCAGCAAGATCAAGATCGACCGGTCCTTTATCGCGGAACTGGGCAGGGGCGGCGACTGCGACGCCATCGTCACCGCGGTGATCGACCTTTGCGAGACGCTTGGGATGACGACGCTCGCCGAGGGGGTCGAGACCGAGGAACAGATGCAGCAACTGCGCGCAGGAAACTGTAGCGAAGCACAGGGCTACCTTTTCAGTCCGGCCCGGCCAGCCTCCGAGGTCGCGTCCCTGTGCCGCAGGCTGGGCAAGTTGGAATTCGTCGAAGACCTTGTTGTGCTGGCGCCAGATCTTGACGACGACCAGACCAGTCAGGCGGCGGCGGTGGTGGGCTGACGGTCTGTCCGCTTGGCGATGACCTCGATCCCGTCGTTGAATGTCACCCGAGAGGCGTCCGCCCCGTGGAGGCGGTTAACAAGTTTCGCGGCACCAGAATTTGCGTCAGCGCCGCCGTGACCGATGTTGCGGGCATTTCCAGGGTTTCCGGTCGGCGGCCCCAATGCTGCGCGGGCGCAGCGATGGCCTTCATCGCGGTCGGGTCATGCCTGCACGCCAACGCAACGCGGCGTAGTCAGGCAGCTGAAGGCTCGCCGCCCAAGATCTCCGATAGGGCCGACAACAGCCGGCCGATTTGCCCGTCGGTGCCCACGGTGATCCGCAGATAGTCCGAGATGCGAGGCGCGGAAAAATGGCGGACGATCACTGCCCGCTGGCGCAGCGCGGCGGCAAGCTGCCCGCCTTCATGCGCCGGATGACGCGCGAAGACAAAGTTGGCGAAGGACGGCAGCACGTCGAAGCCTAGCCGGACCAGTCCGCGGTTCAACCGCTCGCGGCCTTCGATCACGCTGATACGGCTCTGTTGAAAATAGGCCTCGTCGTCCAGCGAGGCGATGGCGCCGGCCTGCGCGGGGCGGCCAAGAGGATAGGAGTTGAAGCTGTCCTTGACCCGGGTGAGCGCCTCGATCAGGTCGGCGTCGCCGATCGCATAGCCAACCCGCAAGCCCGCCAGGGCTCGCGACTTGGACATGGTCTGGACGACCAGGAGGTTCGGGTGGGAGGCGACCAGCGGAATCGCGGTCTCGGCGCCGAAATCGACATAGGCCTCGTCGATCACCACGGGAGCGTCTGGATGCTGCTGCAACAGGGTCGCGATCTCGGCCCGCGACAGCGTAACCCCCGTTGGCGCGTTCGGATTGGGCAGGATGAGCGCGCCGGCCGGCCGGCGATAATCGGCAACACGGATTTGCATGGCCTGATCGAGCGGCACGGTTTCGAAGGCGATGCCGAACAGGCGGCAATAGACAGGGTAGAAACTGTAGCTGATGTCCGGGAACAGAAGTGGTGCATCATGCTTCAGCAGCGCGGCGAAGGCATGCGCCAGCACCTCGTCCGAGCCATTGCCGACGAACACCTGTTCGGGGTGCACCCGGTGATAGGTGGCCAAAGCAGCCCGCAACGCGGTGGCCTGCGGGTCCGGATAAAGACGCAACGTATCAGTCGCCTCGCCGCGGATCGCTTCCAACACGCGCGGGGAAGGACCAAGCGGGCTTTCATTGGTGTTGAGCTTGACCAACTCCGCCATGCGGGGCTGTTCGCCCGGGACATAGGGCTTGAGGTCGTGCGTCAGGTTGCTCCAGAAACGGCTCATCTCTCTGTCCTGATCTCATCCAAGCAGCGGCACGGCGGGCGCTTTGCTGGACGTTCAATAGGCCATGGGCCGATAGGCTTCAATCATGGATCACAGGGTGCAGTGAAGGCGCGGACGGGGCGGCGGCCGATCGCGGCCGCTTCGTTGCGAGGGCCGCGACTGACGCTGCGCCGGGCAGCTACTTCTCGATGTGCCACGACCCGTCCCAGTCTTGTGGCGGCGGATTGGACCGAAAACCTTCGATGCGCTTGAGCAGGGCCATCGATGGACCGTCGCCGGGCACCAGTTCGAGCGCTGCGTCAAGCGCGCGCCGCGCATCGTCCCAGCGCCGCGCGCGGTAGGCCGCAAGCGCGTGCGCGTATTCATCCCCCAACGTCCGTTGCTGCGGCGTGAGCTCGCCCTGGCGTCCCAGGATCTCGAAAACGACTTCCGCATGGCTGTGACCCGCCACCACGATGCGGTCGATTTCGCGGACCTCGACTGCGGCGCCCGCTGCTGCGATCGCCCGCTCGGAAGCCAGGTTGCGGGTGCCATACGCCTTGTTGGCGCCCTCCAGGCGCGACGCCAGATTCACCACGTCGCCCATCAAAGTGTAGCTCATCATGATATCGGAGCCGATGCTGCCGACCAGCGCTTCGCCGGTCGCAACACCGATCCGCAGATCGCACGTCTCCATCGCCGTACCGCGCACGCCGAGCAGCTCGGGAATTTCCCGGCGCAGTGTCGCAATGCGCTCGACCATTTCGGTGACGGCAAGGCAGGCGAAGCGGGCATGATCGGCTTCGTCGACGAACGGAGGTCCCCAATAGGCCATGATGCCGTCGCCGAGATATTTGTCGATGATCCCCCGATTGCTCCGGATCGGTTCGGACATGACGGACAAATAGCGGTTCATGACCTTGACCAGACCCTGCGGCGTCAATCCTTCGCTCAAGCTGGTGAAACCCCTCAGATCGCAGAACAGCACCGTCATCACCCGGCGCTGCCCCTCCGCCGCGGTCAGGGTCGGGTGATCGATCAGCCCCTCCACGACGCGCGGATCGATATATTTGCCGAAGGTCTCTCTGATGCGCTTGTTGTCGCGGAGTTGCACGACCATTCGGTTGAACGCCGCGGCCAGCTGCCCGATTTCGTCACTGGCTTTGACGTCGATCGATTGATCGAGATGACCGGCTTCGACCGCGCGCGTTCCTTCCAGCAGCTGCCTGATCGAGCGAATCATGCCGCCGCTGACGAGGTTGGCGAAGATCAGGCCGACGATCGCGGCCAGCAGCGTCACGATCGCCGAGATCACGACCGCCCTTTTCTGTTCCGACCTGATCGTTGCGATGGCGCCGTAGCTCACCTTCAGCATCTCGACGCGGACCGCATCGATTTTTTCATTGTATTCGTCACGGAGTGTATCGATGCGTTCCAGGCCGCGCCTCACGGCCGCGAAGTCTCGCGCATCAAGCTGCGCAAGCAGCTCGTCCGTCTCCTGCTTCAGGTGATGGCGAAATTCGCTCATGAGGTCGTCGATCCGGCTGTCGATGCGCGCCAGCGCCGCGTTGTCCGACGGCGTACTGGCATCGTCGATGATCGCATTGATGAGCTTGCGCGCGGCCTTCGCCTCGCTGTCGACCTCGGCGTCCTTGGCGTCGTAAAGCTGCTTGCGAACCTGGTACCCCAAATCGTCGGGAGGGTCCTGCATTTTCATGATCATCATGCGGCGGAGCGCGAGAGCCCGCTCGAGCGACAGGATGTTGATCCGGGTCAGATGCGCGTTGGCGGGAATGTATCTCGCCGTCAGCTCATCGAGCAGATCGCCGACGCGCCTGACCATGATCATCGAAAGCGCTGATGTGATCACCATCAGGATGATCAATCCGACCGCGATGGCGACGATCCGCCGTCGGATCGACTGCTTGATCATCGATCCGGAGAATGTCCTGAGGAACTGGCGAGTGAGAGTGTCGGAAATGTCTCTTCCTCCCCTGCAGAGGTCCGCTAATATTGCGAAGGATCCTCATTATTTCGTGGACATTAGCATCATCTGGCTGCCGCAGTCGCCTGGTCTCCGGTATGCGCTGTTGGTATATTGCGACGCCGCTCGCTCTCGCGATTATGAATCGCGTGCGCCGGCCATGTCGTTGGGGATGGCCATCGTGGCGCGCTTCAGACACCGGGGGTCGCCGGGAAATCCAGTTGATCGGCGCGCAGCATACGCGCCGTGAAGCAAGGTGAACACCAGCCGCGCCACCTCTTGAGGATTTGATCGGGCGGCCAGTCGGGCGCGCCGCGCTGGTCACGCCGCTTGCTTGAGGGCCGTCCGCTCGGCATCTCGTTCGCCGCGCGCCAGAGGCCGCCGCAATTTGCGCCGCGCCCACAGCCACAGTCCCGTCGAGAGCAGGGCGAGCAGCGCGATAGACGTGATGACGTTCAGGGGGCCGGCAATCATCGCCGACCAGTTGCCTTCATGGATCAGCCGCGGCCAGTTGCGAGGGAGTTCAACGAGTCCATCCGGGTTGACGGCAAAGGCGCGAAGTTCGCCGCCTTCGAACAGCCGCGCCATCACGCGTCCGCCGCGTGTGCCGATCGAGGTGACCTGCGCCAGATCATGCGACTTGGCGACCACGCCGATCGCGTCGGACAGCGCGAGTGGCCGGCCGGCACCTCCGGGGACGGGGGCACTCTGGAACGTGAGGCCGAGGGCGAGGCAAAGACCAGTCAGCGGACTGAGGAGGATGAGCGGCAGGGTGAACCACGCGGTCCCCTTGTGCCAACCGGAAACGCTGTTCCGCAATCGCGGCAGTCCCATGAGGATGCCGAGGCTCATGATGACGACCATCGCGATCGTCGAACTCACAACCAGCCAGGATTGTCCGAGCAGGCGTTCATGGGTGAAGCGCGCCCACCGAAACAGGTCGGCCAACCCCGATCCCGACGTTGCCTGTTCGCCGGTCACAAGGTCGATCGCCGTTGCATGTGGACCCTGAAATGTCAGGCGCTGCCTTGCCGGGTCGAGCGCGACGCCGCGGGCCTTGCCTTCGGGGTCATAGCGTTTGACCAGCTCGATGATTCGTGCCGGATCCAGCGACCCCGGCGCGATCCCGCTCACCTCGATCATCGGCTCAAAGGAGAGAATGAACCCGGTCAGGATGATCGCGAGCATGGGAAGCGCGAAGACGAGGGTGGTCCAGCGATGCAGTTTCAGCAACAGCGGCTTGCTCATGGCGATCTCCAGCGGAGCCGCGAACTTGTCCCGCGCAAACGGTCCGTACAAATGAAACTTTGTCCATCACCGGATCGACGCTGGTGCTCGCGATCCGGACGCAACTCTTTCGCCATGTTCTTGCTCGAATTGCGCGTGTCAGAAAAAGAACCAGCTTCAGGGTTTCATCGCGCACGCCGTTCGGGTGAGGCCTTCGATGTTCTTCAGAAGAAGCGTGTCTTCCATCCTCGTGGCTGCTGCCGCCTGTTCGGTCGATGGTCTTCGTTCGACCTCGGCAGAGGGCGCGGGCGCGTCCGTGAGCGCGGGAACGCCGACCGGCAATGCACGAGCAATCGCGCTCGTCGACGCTGCCAATGCCTTTCTGTCCACCCTCAGCGAGACCCAGCGGAAGGCCGTACTGTTTGCCTTCACCGACTCCGCGCAGCGGCGGGTTCACTGGTCAAGCGTCCCCGACGGTGCGGCCTCGCGGTCAGGTTTGCCCCGGAAGGCCTGCACCACGCGCCGGCGCAGACATGTCCGGCGGTGAGTGGGTGGCGCGGAGATCGGCGTGCGCTGATCGGGTCTTCTCCGAACTGTGACGTGGCCCACATATTGACCGCGCGCTCCATGGCATCCCTTCCGGGTGAGGAAAAGAAGCCATGTATGTGATTTATCTGGTCGACGCGCTGCTCATCCTTGCCATGATGTTTTTCCTGGTCCTGCCGATCACCGATCGGAAAACCGTGCGAATGAGGCTCTGTGCGCTCGGCGTTCTTGCCGCGATGTTTGCCGCTTCTGTCACCTATCCGTTTGGTTTCGCGCTGAAAGCCCGCCTGTCTCACGCCGTGCTGACGAGCAGCAACTGAAGTGTCCGCGCTCGGCGGCGGGAGGCGGTCGCGCGGGGCGCTTCGGGCAAACGACCCGTGCGGCCTTCCTTGATTTCGAGCCTTCGTGCTAACTGGGTATCCCGACCCTCGAAGTTAAGGATCCGCCATGCCTACGCTCGCCAATGCCCTGCTCACGGCCCTCAGGGATCACGGGGCGCGGGAGATTTTCGGCATTCCCGGCGATTTCGTGCTGCCGCTCTATAAGGCCATCGAGGAAAGCAACATCCTGCCGAACTTCACGCTCAGCCACGAGCCCGGCGTGGGTTTTGCCGCGGACGCATCCGCGCGCTACCACGGCGGCCTCGGCGTCGCCGTCGTCACCTATGGCGCCGGCGCCTTCAACCTCGTCAATTCGATCGCTGGCGCCTATGCCGAGCGTTCGCCGGTCGTGGTGATTGCCGGCGCGCCGGGCGCGCGCGAGCGCCTGAGCGGCTTTCTGCTGCATCATCAGGCCCGCACCGTCGACACCCAGCTTGCCGTGTTCAAGGAGATCACCTGCGACCAGGCGGTGCTGACCGATCCCGCAACCGCGCCGGCGCAGATCGCGCGCGTGCTGCGCAGCGCGCGCGAGATGTCGCTGCCGGTCTATCTCGAATTTCCCCGCGACATGGTGGCGGTTGAGGTCGAGCCCGTCGCGGCGCTGCCGCCGCGCAACGCTGATCCCGACGCGCTTGCCGAATGCGTCGATGAGATCCTCGAACGGATCGAGGCGGCGTCGGCGCCGGTGCTGGTCGTCGACGTCGAAATCCGCCGCTACGGTGTCGAGGAGAAGATCGCAGGCCTGGCGCGGAAACTGAACCTTCCGGTGGTGACGACCTTCATGGGGCGCGGTCTGCTTGAAGCGGCAGACGATATCGTGTCCGGAACCTACCTCGGCGCCGCCGGCGATCCTGCGATCACGCACCTGGTCGATGACGCCGATCTCGTACTGATGCTCGGGGTCATCCTGTCCGATACGAATTTTGCGCTGTCGAACCGCGCCCCGGATCCTCGGCGCACCATCCTGGCGTCGAGCCGCGAGGTGCAGATCGGCCATCACACCTATCGCGATATGCCGCTTGCGGATCTGATCGCGGGTCTGGAAGGAAGCGCGAAACCGCGGGCGGTGCGCGAGAGGCAGGCGAGACAGCGTTCGGTCTATCCGCGCGGCCTCGTCGCCGACGACCAGCCGATTGCGCCATCCGACGTCGCGACCGCGATCAACGACCTGTTCGACCGGCACGGCAAGATGCCGATGACCGCCGACATCGGCGACTGCCTGTTCACGGCGATGGAGATCGACAACACCGCGCTCGCCGCCCCCGGCTACTACGCCGGCATGGGCTTCGGCGTGCCGGCCGGCATCGGCGTCGCCGCCACCGGCCTGCGTCCGCTGATCCTGGTCGGCGACGGCGCGTTCCAGATGACCGGCTGGGAGATCGGCAATTGCCGCCGCTATGGGCTCGATCCGATCGTCGTGCTGTTCAACAACTGCAGCTGGGAAATGCTGCGGGTGTTCCAGCCGGAATCACGCTTCAATGATCTCGACGACTGGCATTTTGCCGATATCGCAACGTCGATCGGCGGCGCCGGCGAGCGGGTCGCGACGCGGCGCGAGCTTGCAGCGGCACTCGAGCGCGCGGTCACGCGGCGCGGCCAATTTTCGCTGGTCGAGGTGATGCTGCCGCGAGGGCAAACCTCCGACACGCTGGCGCGCTTCGTCTCCGGCTTCAAATCCGCGCGCGAGCGCATGGCGAAGGCGTAAATCGCGGTCCGCGCGCTCGCAGGGCCGCGGCGGCTATTTCTGCTGCGCCTTCTCGTGGGCCGCGATGCCGATCGCCTTGTAGTCGTAGGTCGGATAGAACTCGGTGCGGTAGGCACCCCAGGCCATCGATTCGAAGATGCGATTGACCTCGCGCAGCCTTGACGCGGGCAGTCTCAGCGTCACGACCTGGCCGATCCCCATCATCACGTACCAGCTCACGACCTCGATGCCTTCAGGCGGGAACGCCTTGTAGTAGCCCTGTTTCTCGAGCTGGGCATTGAGCTCGCCGAGCGGGCGCGATTGATCGTGTTTCAGGAAGATAGTGATCATGACAGCATTATCGGGTGTCGGGGTTGCGGCGTCCGAAGGCTGTGTCTGCGCCGCCGCGCCCGCGCCGAACAGCAGAGCGCCCGCCAGCGCCACAACCGTCATCAATTTGGCCGTGCCTCGCATCATCATCCTCCCGTTGCCGCGCGTCATCGCACCATGCGTGTCGGTATGATCCTAATACCGCTTTTCGATCCAAAATTCGCGGGTCGGACTCGCCGCTTGCGGTTCGCGACCTTGAGATCGGCGGTACCACGGTGGTCGGTGTGGAAGCCACTTCAGTGAATGTGAAGCAGGTCACATGCGCATGGCGCATTCGGTTCTATTGCAGGAGTCGACCGGGTTTCTGATATCGAGGGCAGGATCGATGGGCACGCGACGGATGGTCTATTGGTGGTTCAGATTCGTGCTTTCGGGACGATTTCTCGCCACCTTCCTTCACGTGCGACGGGCCAAAGCCCCGCCGCGCGAGGATCGCGCGTCGCCCTGTCAGTCCTGATCCAGGAATCCACTAGCCGATTAACCTCTTGCAGAACGCCGCGCTGTCGTTGATCGCGTCGCGCCCTTTCCAGGCCAGATGCGTCAGGCGGCCGGTCAGCGACTGATGGCTGCGCAGGCGGCGCGATCCGAGAACGTGACCGACCTCGTCGGGAAACCGGCGCACCTCGGCCTCCACCAGGGACGCAATCGAGTCCATGATGCTGCGCAGCCTTGCGCCCCATTCGGTGTCCTCGAATTCGTCGACGCGGACCTGCAGCGCGTATTCGGTGTTGTAGATGTCGACGAGGATCTCGCGGGCGTTGACGACGCGGTTGTGCTTCAGCGCGATGCGCAGGGCGAGATGCTTGTCTTCGAGCTGGTCCAGCACCATCGAGAACGCGATCGCATAGGGGGTCCCGGCGATGTCGGCTGCCTTTTTGCTGCGCGTGGCCTTGGTAGCCAGCCGGATCAACTGCCAGGGCGTCTTAAGACGTTTGGCGACCAGTGCCAAGGCAAAGGCAAGCTCAGGCGCGTTCCGCTTGCGGAAGGAATCGAGCAGCGCCGCGATCTTGCTGACCGTAGCGCCATTGAGGTCGGAGATTCTTTCCGGCAGCGCCTCGTCGAATTTCGCCAACGCCTCGCGAGCGCGCAGCGCGCCCATCACCTTGCTCAGGTCGCCATAGGCCGCAGGCGAGGCCGTGTAGGTCGCGAGTTTGGCGCGCGCCAGCGCCGTGGCCTCGGGTGAAGCGAAGGTTCCCTCCAGCGACTTCACCACCTTGGTCTGAAAGACGGCAGCGGTCTTTTGGGCTTCGCGCTGATTGTCGGCGGCGATCAGCTGCTTCATCTTCGCGTTGTAGTCGCGCGTCATGGTTGGCAACAGATCGTGGCTGATCCATTCCCAGATCGGGGTAATTGACGTGCGCGCAATTCGTCCCGAATTCGCGTGAGCCGGGGCGCCGTCAACGAGCAGAGGCTCCAGCGGTGCAAAAAAGTACCGCGACGGATTGGTGCGAGTGACGGTCGATCCGTCCTTGCGGAATTCCGCGCGCAGCTTGGCCTGGATATCCGCGAAGCCCGGCAGATCGAGGCCGCAGTTTTCCAGCCGCTCGAGTTCGGAGAGCAGGCAGTTCCGCATCAGCGGGGACAGCCGCTGCAGGTAGTCCCATATCCGTTCGACCTTCATCATGGGAGGCAATTTCCGCGGTTGATCGGCGAGCCTGCGCCGCCCGCAAAGCGAACGCCCTCTAGCCAATCACGAAACTCGTTCGTGCTAGATTAAAGGAGAAAAATTAATGCCCGTAAAATTGCGGGCGTCGTGGGCGGGGGATCTGCAACCGTTCGGAATTGGTCGGGCTCCAGCTTGCGCCCCGGTTGCAGGGCGATCTGGTTTGCCCCTGGGGCGCACCGACATACCGCGCAGAACACCGTTGCCGGCGAGCGGCAATCGGTCGTCAGCGAAAGCTGCGCATGCGCGGAGCCGGGCGCGAGCTCGCCATCGTTTCCTTGGGCGGGGTTGGGATGATCTGAATCGTCCAGCGCGGCGGGACGCTCTCCTCGATCTCCAGCACCGATCGAACGTGACCCGTGACTGTCGATCCCTCGGACCTGACGGTGGCGGGTCTGCCGTTGAATTGCGCGATACGGAAACGCCGGACTTCCTTCTGGTCCGCTGTTTCATACGTAAACATGCAGTGCTCTCCTGTGCCTCCACCACTATCGCGGCTTATCCTTAGCCGTGTGTGAAAATCGAAATCAGTAAGATTACGGCCGGGTAGTTTCACGGGAGCTGCCGGTGATCCTCCGGCGTCGATCGAACGGGAAGCCGAGCGCGCGTTACCTGCAGTCAACTTCCGACGCTCTACCATGCGGGTGCGCGAGTTCGTGCGCGCGCCGCCGTGAATTTCACGGCGTACCAGCGCTTCGGCGGAGAACGCGATCTGTTCGAGCGTCAGCTGGCCCGATTCGAGCTAGGAGCAATCCAGGATGTCATTGAGTATCTCAAGCAGGCTGACACCAGTGTCGTGAATGGCCACAACGGAGCGGCGTTGCGCGGGATGTGCCAGTTCTGCAGCGCGCTGTCGTCGCTTCACGACACGACGATCAGCGCAGGATAGTTCGGCAGCATGTACGCAGCACGCAGCCGCATCCGTCCTGGATGGCCGAAATATCCGTGCGCCCGATTCGACCGGGCGTCGGGGACTGATTCAAGGCACGACAGAGATCGGTGGTTCGGGTGCGCGCTGCCTATTCGGCCGGACCGAACACGGCTTCCATCTTGGTTTTCAGCGTGGCCGCGTTGAACGGCTTGACGATATAGTTGTTGACGCCAGCCTTCTTCGCGGCAATGACGTTCTCGGTCTTCGATTCAGCGGTGATCATGATGAACGGCGTCTTGGAGAGCTCCGGGCTGGCACGAACTTCCCGCAGCAGGTCGTAGCCGGTCATCGGTTCCATGTTCCAGTCTGAGATCACCAATCCGTATTTCTTGCCCTGCATCTTGGCGAGCGCAGCCGAGCCGTCGGTTGCATCGTCGACGTTTTCAAAACCGAGTTGTTTGAGCAGGTTGCGGATGATCCGGATCATGGTGTTGTAGTCATCGACCACCAGAATCGGCATCGACAGATCAAAAGCCATGTCCTTACTCCAGTCGCAAACCAGCCGAACCCGGACGAGACGTCACGCACGCGAACATCCTTCCGCGCGCCTTCGGAACTCGCGCTCGTCAGCAGCGTGACAATTATCAGCGCTCCTTGAACAGCGCGTTAATGCCATTTCGGGTCGGTCCAGCTATCGCGACCCGGCCGTGGTTATACGGAACGGCCAAGATCGCTTCGGCGAATCAAGGCCGGTCGTGACGCCAGGTCCGGGAAGTTGGTGCGGGTTGCCCGACCCAGGCCAGGCCAGGCAAACCGATCCAGATCGATGATCTCGATATATCCGCGGGGCGTTGCGGTTGAAGCAGGACTGCCGCAACGCTGCCGACTTCACCCTTTATAAACCATAGGTAGTCCTTGCGGAGAAGCAGCGGAGCGGCCATCGAATGCCAGACCAGAGGTCGACGCCGGAACTCGAGATCGGGACGGGGCGGGCTGATCCGCAACCGGTCGAGATCCCGGACCATGCGCAAAGGGCGGCGATCATGGGTCAGCTGTCCGGCGGCATCCTCCACGAGTTCAACAACATACTGACCGTCGTCACTGGCACGATCGATATTCTCGCGCGGGCGGTCGGTGATCGACCGCAGCTCGCGGCCGTTGCAAGACTGATCGACGACGCGGCAGTCCGTGGCGCGAGGTTGACATCGCACCTGCTGGCCTTCGAGCGCGGTCAGCCGCCGCAATACGGCGACGTCGATGTCAACATGCTGTTATCCGATGCGGCGCGGCTGTTGAGCCCGGTGCTCGGCGATCGCACGGAGATCGTCTCGTCATCGGCGGCCGAGGTGTCGACGGTGGTGGCAGATCCCGGCCTGTTGCTCGCCGCTGTTCTCAGCCTGGGCATAGCCGCCCGCGATGTCATGCCGGACGGCGGACGAATCGTGATGGCGACCGCAATGCTGCGGGCGCAAGCGGGACCGGTCTGCGAACCCGGCGAGATCGCGGCGGGTGAGACCGTTGCAATCACGATCGATGCGGTCAGCGATGCCATCGTCGATGAGCTTCCCGCTCGCGTCATCGGCGAACTCGGGATGGTCGAAGACTTGGCCAAGCGTTGTGGCGGTGATGTCGCCGCCCGCCGCCCCACCGAGCGTGGCTTCCGGTTCGAAATCCACCTGCGCAAGGCAACGGTCGACCCGGACGGCTAGTACCCAGTTTCCAAGGCTCGTGCTCATCTCGAACTTCGGAAAGGTGCGAACTTCGGATTCGGGACACGAGAACCCATTCCGTTCCGATTGAATCGGAACTCAAGACCCCAACTGGTTAGGCGCGTCTTGTCGGGCAGCGGACCGCTGCCGACCGTCCTCCGTATTAGCACGGGCGTCTTTATTAACGGGAAAAACAAGCCGGCACAGCTATCGATTTGCAGCAAGGATTCCGTTGACCGTTTTCCAGGCGGATCCCGGCGCGGCCGATTGGCCCCTTTCGAAGGGGAGAGGTCAATCGAGTCGGGCGCAAGACCAAGGCAAGTCAGAAGACTGCAACACCAGAGTTCGGAAGGGTCGATTTTCATGGATGATCTGTTGCGGGAGTTTTTGACGGAGACGAGCGAGAGCCTGGACACCGTCGATAATCAGCTGGTTCGGTTTGAGCAGGAGCCGAACAACGCCAAGATCCTGGATAACATTTTCCGGCTTGTTCACACGATCAAGGGGACGTGCGGTTTTCTCGGGCTGCCGCGGCTGGAAGCGCTGGCGCATGCGGCCGAGAC